>Ga0307419_10000235_pt1 | contig 26460 bp, 27 predicted proteins | sample SalMarWE160230MG_2_FD_202512 | JGI IMG/M metagenome (GOLD analysis project Ga0307419, IMG submission 202512) | Salt marsh sediment microbial communities from the Plum Island Ecosystem LTER, Massachusetts, United States - WE1602-30 | ecosystem: Environmental > Aquatic > Marine > Intertidal zone... | reverse complement strand
TTCAGCAACCCTTTCTTTGAAGGGAACAAATTCCAGAGACAGGCGGTCCTGATTGTCATAAAAATGCCAGGGCGCAGTGTAATTCTCCGGCGAATAATCAATCATCACCTGATCGAGTTTATGGAGAATTCCATTCACAAAAAAGGCATTTTCGCTGGCCCGGGAGGTATCGCCAAAACCACCACCCAGATTCAACCCGATCGTCCTTCCATCCGCCAGGAATCCCGAGGCGCTGGCCCATTTCCAGAAGCTGGAGTATTCCCAGACCCCGCGCCCCCAGTCCAGAGACCCCAGACACTTGTCCGGAGAGAGAACTTCATAATCCTCTCCATAGCGGATGTGGCCCGAAGCTGGCAGGCAATTGATCTTGCGATTGTAATAGAAACGCCTTTTCCCTATAGGTATGACAATATTGATCGATTCGTGTTCAACTGGCTCAACCAAATTGATCTCAGCCTGGATTCCAAGACTATCGTGGAAACCCAGCCAGGAAATCAACAGGTTGCGGTTCTGGTCTTCAAGCTTGAAATCAAGTGACAAGTTATTATTGGAAAAATGAGCATCTCCCGCGGTGCTGTTCCTTGGCAGAAGAATATTCTTGCCCAGGGGTACTACTATTCCCTCTTCGTGTAAATCACCCGAAGTGAAATCTAATGTATATACAAAAATATTGCCGGCATAACCCAGGTCTGCGATGGTGGCAGAGAAAAACCTTTTGGGAGTAAAAATAGCATAATAGTCCCAGCGTTTAACCCTGAACCACTGGAGGAACTTCAGTTGATAAAAATTCACATTCTCCAGGTTGCAGTCAAGGTTCTGGTGCCTGGCCCATCCTACCTGAGTCAATTTGCCCTGGTTGTCCAATAACACACCACTTTCTTTGATTTGATTCTGCATCTTACCCCTCCTTAAAGTCAAACGCTGGGATTCCACACATATTATATTCTGAGATAAATCTAAGACCAATAAAAAAGGGCGACCCAACGGATCGCCCAGGATATCTTTCAGTCTTTACTTCTGAAAACCTGATCAACTGACGTTTTACGATTCACACCTTACCTTATAAACTTATGCCTCACTCTTTACAATTTCCATTCCCCCCACAAACTCACGCCAGGCCAGGGTCCAGAGGGTCGATAGATAGGCACTGAAAGCACCTTGGATCAGGATCAGCAGGGGCCATAACAGACAGCATAAAACCATCAGAAAACCTGGCACAATCATTACAATAAAGAGTCCAATACTGATTGTTATCTGGATCAGGAACAAAATCAACGCAGTGCCCAGATTATCAGCCAGGACTTCAAATCCTCGTCGATAGGAAGCGACCACACACAGGTCTTCCAGCATACAGGCCCTGTTGGCAAATGTGCTCATTATTGACAGCAAGAGGATGATCGGAAGCAACAAACAAGACAAGAGGATCAGCGGTAAAAATGGCCCCATACCAGCGTACGGCCAAACGCCATCCATCAGTTCCGCAAAACCGCCGTAGGAAAAAAATATTGTCAAACTGCCAATAAAAAGGGCTAAACCAGGAATAGCTGGCACCAGATCGATACCCAATAAACGCCAGCCCTTTTTCCATCCAGCCCGGAATGCAGTGGAAAAGTTAGTCTGGTTATCAACTTCAATATCATTTACTGCGCTGATCAATCCACCCCTGGCTATGGTACCAACCACCCACAATGCCAGCCCCACTACAATTATTACAACTCCCAGGGTTATCAAACCGAGGACCGCCAGGATCGACAGATCTAGATTCTGGAAAGGAGAACCGTAATCAAAGCTGGGCATATCGGACCAGGGCATATCCCCACCATCAAAAACATAACGGCTCGAATTGCCGCTGGATCCACTTGATCCGCTCAGAGCAACAAGTACACCCAAGAGTATCAGGAATTTATATTTCCAGATAATGTCCCAGGCTCTTGTAAACAGTTTACCGTAATCCATTTTTCCTCCTCGAGCAAGAATCCTCTCTACTTTTTATCTTACACTATTCCTGGACCAGATGATATCAGTCCATAAAAATCATCTCATAATGCAATATACGGATAATTTATGGGAGAGTTGTATACAATATTAATAAACGAGCCAGCAGCGCAGAGAATACTGATCAGTCACCGGCATCTGTTACAATTAATAGTAATAGAAATTCAGTGCTTGGAGGATATTAAATATGAAAAAGATCCTGGTTTTAGGATTGACGATCATCCTCTTAACCGGCTGTCTTCCTCAACAAATCGAACCCGCAGCAGAAGCTGGTGACACTATTGCCACTCTGGTAGCAGCCACTTTAACTGCGGAGCTCCAGTCAAAGGATCAACCCGGCCAGACAATTATGGCATCAGTGTCCACTGTCACCCCGGATCCATCCCTCCCGACTGCGGAAGGACCGACAGCCACACCAACTCTGACCGCCACCAGCACGGCCACAGCCACTGCTACCCTCACCCCCACCATCACTTTTACGCCCACGCTCTCGCCGGAAGATCCCGTTCTCTCGCTGGGTGTACCTTCCGTAAAGGACACCTTCGATAGCGGCTCGATCATCTACCAGTATGATGAATCCCAATCCAGTTTCCAGGTTGATGACGACAAGTTTGTTCTGGTCGCTAAAAAAGCCAATAATTATGAAACCTGGAGCCTTTCCTGGGAGGAACTGACTAACTTCTACCTGGAAATCACCGGTTCGTTCGGGGATGATTGCGGCGGAAAAGACCGCTATGGGATGATCTTCCGGGCTCCCGATACAACTGAAGGCTACCTGATCAGCATCTCCTGTGATGGCTCCTTCCGGTTAAGCACCTGGGAAAGTGAAGCAGAAGAATACACAACAATCAAAAAATGGACCGCCAGTGAACACATCAATGCTGGGCCAGGTGGAGCGAACAGACTTGGTGTATTGGTGAAGGGAACAAAGATCACCGGCTTTATCAACGGTCGCCAGGTATTTGAGCTCACCGACAGTACATTTAACAAAGGGCGTTTTGGTGTTATGGTAGCCGCCACTGACACAGCTGGATTTACAGCCTATCTGACCCAGGTGGTTTACTGGAAACTGCCCTGATGGGTACCTGCGTTGAACCACCAGAGCTGATTTGTGATCGAGGGAAATGGCAGGGTATGAGAAAGGTCTTGTTAGTATGGTTGGTTATAGTTATGTTAACCGGCTGTATTCCTCAACAACCTAAGCTGAACATCACTGATCAGGACAATATTGATCCTGGTCTGGCAGCAACCCAAGCCGCAACATCCCTTGTGATTGCGCCCCCAAAAAAGCCCTATCAGACGCCGGATCCAAATGCTCCGACTAGGACTCACAATCCAGATATCCCCACCCGGACACCGACAATTACATTAACCCCCACAATAACTCCCACAGCCACACTCGACCCGGAAGATCCAGTATCCTCTCTGGATGATCCCTGGTTCCGGGATAACTTTGCCAACGGGTCGAATTTTTTCCTTTATGATGAGTCCCAATCCAGCTACCAGGTTGATAACAACCAAATGATCCTGGTCGCTAAAAAGGCCAATAATTTTGAGACCTGGAGCCTTGCCTCCCCCACCCTGTATAATTTTTATCTGGAAACCACCGGAACCTTTGGCGATGAATGCGGCGGCAAAGACCGCTATGGTCTGATATTCCGCGCTCCTGATACAAGCGAAGGGTATCTGATCAGCATATCCTGTGATGGCTCATTCCGGCTGAGCACCTGGGAAAATGAGCAGGAAAAATATACCAGTCTTATTCCCTGGACCAGCAGCAAATATGTTTTCCCGGGACCTGGCGCTGAAAACCGCTTGGGGATCAAAACAAATGGGACAACCTTAACCGGATTTATCAACGGCCGCCAGGTATTTGAACTCAATGACAGCACCTTTCTCCAGGGACGTTTTGGGGTTCTGGTTGCTGCTTCAGACACTGCCGGATTTAAAGCCTATCTGACCCAGGTGGTATACTGGAATTTGCCCTGAGAGTTTTCTGAGTTGGACAATAGATTGGAGAAACGTTATGAAACAAAATAGAATCTGGCTTACACTTGGAATCCTGCTAATTGGCCTGCTGTTATTATCAGCCTGCAGCCTGTCTGGTAATAAGCAACCTCTGGAAGAATCCCTGCCCCCCGAATTACCCGAGGACACTGAGTCCCTGATCATGCTGGCGAAATTCGACCTGACCCTGAAAACCGGAGTTGATCTCGAAAACATAACCACCAAATCGATCGAGGAGACACTGTTTGATGATGCCAGTCTGGATGTTCCAGAACCAGGTGTGACCTACGAGGCAATTAACACCCCGGGGTATATCATCATGCTTGAGGCTGGCGGCGATTTATATGAATACCACGCCTCGGGTGAAAAGGTTATTCAAGTGCCTGAATAAATGCTGAATATCTATAAAAAAGAAGGCTCATCAGAATCTGAGCCTTCTTTTTGGTTATTAATGAGTTTCAGTAGGCAGGTTAAGGACAAACCGGGCAACCATCGCATCCGGTTCCATACTTTGTGGGACAGGCGTCCACACAATCCCAAAATCCATCCCCGTCTGTGTCTGTGTCTTTTTCTTCAACACCACATCCGCATACACCTGGGGACGTCTTCAGGGGATCAGCAGGGCAGGCATCCTTGCAGTCCACCTTACCATCCCCATCACTGTCTTTATCTTTCACACCGCAGCCGCATTTCCCGGGTTCAATCTTTTTCTTATCCTCCGGGCACAGATCAACACAATCTGGAGTGCCGTCTCCGTCGGTATCCACTTCACTGACATTACAGCCGCAATAACCGGGGGCTCTTTTTAAGGGATCGTAAGGGCAAAAATCTCCCCCATCATTGACGCCATCATCATCCTCATCCATATCGCAGGGATCCCCTATCAGATCGGAATAGGCGATATTAGGGCAGATATCCTCACAATCAACAACTCCATCATCATCAAGATCAGTATCAGGTGTTCCGCAGCCGCATACTCCAGGCTCATTTTTATCTGGATCATCTGGGCATTTATCCTGGCTATCCGGTATGCCGTCATTATCCGAATCTTTTTCAGCTGCCTTACAACCATTTTCGCCAGGTTTGATCATTTCCGGATTCGCAGGACAGCCGTCTAAGCAATCCGGAGTGCCATCAGCATCACTGTCGAGATCTGCCACTCCGCAACCACAGGCGCCAGGGGAGGTCTTTTCTGGATCTGATGAACATTGGTCTTCTGCATCTGGAAGTCCATCCCCGTCCGAATCCTCTACTGCCGGGTCATATTCCGGAACAACAAAATCTACGGACGCAAAAGGTTTAGTCGTTTTTTCATCCTCATAGAACCTGATGGTTACCTCCTCACCAGGTTCAAAACTTGGCCCTGAACATTTCAGCGTATCAGGTGGATCATCTACCTTTACACAATCATAGGTTTCCCCATTGACCGTGACAAAATAACCTTCTTCTGCATGGCGCAGATAGACTGTTAGATGATCAGCATCCAGGTAGTCGATTTTGGCTACACTGATATTCGTTTGGGCCGGAAATAAAAAAGTGCAGGCAGAGAGGAAAAACAACAATAATACAGGAATGAACAGCTTTCGTTTCATGAGGACCTCACTTCAAAAAGATTTTGGCTCAATTATATTCTACACCATAATAATTTTACACATATTTTCCCGTAAAATGGATTACAAATCTGATATTTTTCCCCTCACAGGTAATAATATTGAAGATTTCCACAGTTGATAGAAGCTGTTTAGATATTTATCTAAAACTTGATCCAGAACAACCAAAATCATTATTCCAACCTCCGAAACCAACCCTGGTCAGTGGTGAATAAACTTAAACATTCCTCTTGTCCGGAGGATATTTTCAGCTGCCGCAGGCAGTTTTTTCAGGGAAAAATTGGGGGAAAACAGCTGAATTACCTCCTGGACGAGGTAACAAAGTTGTATATCAATCCCTATAAACCTGTAATATACTTAAGAAAGGTACCGGTATCTGGCTCGTACAAACAAGGAGCTTCCTATTAATAAGAAAAATGTCCAAGAGGTTTCAGGATCCAGTCCATCGCTGGGACAGGTGCTGCTGGAATCTAAATTAATTACAAAAGAACAGCTTGACCAGATCCTGGTCCTGCAGCGTGACGGGGATACTCGACGCCTTGGAACCATTCTGATCGATGAAGGTTTGCTTACCGCCGAATCACTTGCCATGGCGCTCAGCATCCATTTAAACCTCCCTTTCGCTGACCTCAGCCAGCAGAAAATCAACCCCGAGTTGACCAGGATCATCCCGGAAAATGTGGCCCGCCGCTACCAGCTTATTCCCGTGGAAATCAGCAACGGGTCCCTGATTGTAGTCATGGAAGACCCAACTGACATATCAGTTATCAATGAAATCTCAGCCTTAACCGGTATGAGCATCACGCCATCCGTTGGTGTTGGCATGGATATTAAATCCGCGATCGACTTGTATTATAAAGCCACGAAGGAAATTGAACGGGAGGTGGCTGAATTTACCGGCAGCGGGAATATCAGGGATGCCGACCTGGACGCAAGTTCCATCCTGGAAGACCCTGTTGTTCGAGCTGTCAGCATGATCTTGCAACAAGGAGTGAGAGATCGGGCTTCAGATATCCACATTGTCCCGGATCATGATTCTGTCCGGATCCGATATCGGGTAGATGGGATGTTATCCGATGCGCTTTCTCTTCCCCATGGGAGCCACTACCAACTCCTCTCCCGCATCAAGGTGCTTGCCGGGATGAATATCGCAGAGCGCCGGCGGCCCCAGGATGGACAGTTTTCAGATACTATCGGAGGCGAAGAAATTTTCTTCCGGGTGGCAACCAGTGACACCACCTGGGGAGAAATGGCTACCATCCGAATTCTGGGAAGGACAGAATCTATCCTGAACCTGACCGGATTGGGCATGCAGCCAGAGGTGATTGAACAATTTAAACAGGTTATCCACTCTCCTTTTGGCATGGTACTGGTAGCAGGGCCCACTGGGTCAGGAAAAACTACTACTTTATACGCCGCGCTTAATCAGCTAAACCGAAATATATATAATATCCTCACAATCGAAGATCCGGTTGAATACAACTTTGAGGGTATTAATCAGATCCAGGTCAACCGGGCCGCAGATATCACATTTGCCTCTGGATTACGGGGAGTGATGCGGCTTGATCCTGACAAGATCATGGTCGGCGAAATCCGGGATATCGAGACTGCAAATGCTGCTGTCCAGGCCGCATTGACTGGACACCTGGTACTATCATCCATCCATGCCAATGATGCAGCAGGGACGTTCTTTCGCCTGCTCCATCTCGGGATAGACCATTACCTGATTAATTCTTCTGTTCTGGCGATGGTATCTCAGCGATTAATACGGCTCTCGTGCTCCCATTGCAGTGTCAAGACCTCCCCGACCAAAACAATAGCCCAGATTTATCAGACGGAAATGGGTGAGCCGCTGGATAGTTTCCTCAAAGGAGAAGGCTGCTCCTATTGTCATGGTTCTGGATATCTCGGCCGCACTGGTGTTTACGAATTATTATCTGTTACCAACAAAATTCGCAAAATGTTCTCGGCTGGAGCAAGTTCCAGTGAAATTAAATCCGCTGCCGTGGAAGCCGGGATGTTATCGATGTTAAAAGATGGCCTGCTGAAAGTAAAACAGGGCCTGACCACACCTTCTGAAGTCCTGCGGACCATCTACTCTGTGGAGTAGTAACACCGACTCCCAATACCGCTTATCTTATTGTCTGGAGAACGACATATGCCATATCGATATCTAGCCTATGATTCTACTGGAGAAGAAAAGACTGGTGTTCTTCAAGTAGATGAGGAAAACACTGCCGAACAAATCCTGTTTCAACGCGGCCTGACGATCGCAAAATTAACTGAGATTAAAACGCGTTTTGACATTGCGCATTGGTTTCCGACGTTTTTTGGACCCAAAAAACGTGATGTGATCGTTTTCTCCAATCAATTAGCCAATCTAGTCGAATCAGGTGTTCCATTATTAACTGGATTGGAATTAATGGCGGAAGAGGCATCCAGCAAACCTCTCCAAAAAGTCCTCCAGCAGGTAGTTGAAGATATTCGCCAGGGCAGCTCCATCGCAGCGGCCATGGCCAAACATGATCTCGTGTTTCCCGAGATCTACCAATCCATGATTCAGGTGGGAGAAAGAACCGGTAATCTGGGCGGCGTTTTACGCCAGCTTTCAATCCACATGGAGAAGGAATCAAACATCAAATCCAAAATCAAGGGGGCGATGGCCTACCCCGGTGTGGTTCTGGCTCTGGCTTTTGGGGTTATTCTGCTGCTTCTCAATTTCACATTGCCGCCCCTGCTGGGTTTATATAGCGAATTTGATGCCCAACTACCCTGGCCTACCCGATTTCTTATGAGCGTTACCGATTTTTTCCTGCAGTACCGGATCCAGCTTTTGGTTGGGGTTATTCTGGTTATTGCTGTTGGTTTTTTCTATTTTCGAAGTCCGGGTGGGAAAAAAAGGTTCGCTCATATGGCGCTAAAAACACCCGTTCTTGGCCAGATCAACACCTTTGGGAACGTTGCCCGTTTCAGCCGGACCCTGGCTACACTCATCAACGCCGGTTTACAGTTAACAGAATCCATGGAGCTGACTGGCCAGACCATCCAAAATGTTGTACTCAACAACGAAATTGATATCCTCCGCCAGGAAACCTTGCAAGGCCGGGGCATCGCAGCGCCTTTATCTCAGTCTGAATATTTTCCAAAAATGTTGGCGCAGGTTGTTCGGGTAGGTGAAGAAACCGGATCGCTGGATACCCAGTTAATTACTCTGGCCTCATATTACGAAGAAGAAGTTGACCGGGCTTTAAAAAACCTGACTTCCTTGTTAGAACCGGCCATGATGATTTTTGTTGGGGTCATTGTTGCTTTCGTGGCTATATCCGTTATCCTGCCCATGTACTCTCTCTTAGGTCAGATCAAATGAGATTTCCATCAATTAACCAACCGGTCAGAAAATTTCTCTGGCATGAACGGGGTGCTACCCTGGTCGAGGAATTGGTGACCGTGGCGATCATTGGTTTTGGGATCGTCATTCTGGTAGCAATGATTTATACCGGGGTGGTAGGTGTCCGCCTGGTGGATGATAAAGTGGTTGCTGAATCGCTGGCCCGGTCCCAGATAGAACTGATCAAAGATGATGTTTACCATTCTAATCCGGCCACTTCTCCCTACCCGTCTGTAGCCAGCGTGGCGGGATATATTGTCTCTCTGGATATTGAATACTGGAATGCCAGTACCGGTAATTTCTCAACCTCCCTCCAGACTGACGGGATGCAAAAAATTACGGTTACAGTCTCAACTGGAGGAGATGACCTGGTTCAGACATCTGCCCTTAAGGTGGACCGCTGATGAACAGATCCAAACAGCTTGCTAAAATAGCGGAAATAATTCAGCCACAGCGGGGGGCCTCCCTGGTAGAGATGCTTGTAGCAATGAGCATCAGTGTTGTCGTATTTGGCGTGATCACAACTGCCCTGGTGCAGTTCATGCTGGTCACCCGCTGGGGCAACAGCCAGCTGCAAATCTCAAATGATTTTCAGGTGGTTTCCTTGTGGTTAGGCAGGGACGCCCTGGAATCATCCAGCTTTACTCCAGGAACCGGGAATATCTACGGGACTTTGAATTGGCCGGATGCCACCCATCAATTTCGTTATTCCTACAATGCGGCGGATCACTCCCTGTTCCGGGAACATGTACTGGACGATGGAACTGTGGAATCCGCCCTCACAGTAGCCAGATATATTCTTAATCAAAACGATGTGATATTCAATGCATCCGGAACTTTATTAACAGTGTCAATCACCTCTACCAGCGGTGAGGAGAGCAGCAGCCTTGACATCCAATTTTCAATGCGGGCCAGGTGAATCCATTATGAAAAAACTATGGCAGCTCCTCATCAGATCAAATAAAAAAACCTGCGCTGCTCACCCAACCCAGCAAGCAAGCGAAAAAGGGCAGTCTCTGCCCGCTGCCTTAATCGCCCTGGCGGTTGGCGCCCTGCTGTTAACCCCCTTTCTGGGGTTTGTAAGCTCCCGCACCCTGGGAACCGGAACTGCGGAAGAGACTTTTAATGAATTATATGCCGCAGATGCAGGCATTGAATATGCCATCTGGAGCCTGCTCAACGTACCTTCTTTCAGGACCCAGGTTGACCTCAATGCCGGTACAGCCCAGGCTTTATCTTTCCCGGGCTCTATCAATGGGCTCACCCCGACCGTATCTGTCACCGGTCTTCCAACCGGCATCTGGTATACCCGAGCTGATGCGCCCGGGACTGTTAACCGGGGAGGAGGCATGGCTTATGCCGGAGGGGATCGGGTATATGCCCTTAGGGGCGATGGCTCCCGGGATTTTGATTATTACAGCATCTCGGCAAATCAATGGTACAGCCTGGCGAACACGCCCAGAAAAGTGGCCCGCGGTGGTTCGCTGGTTTATGGAGGAGGAAATTATCTGTACGCTCTGCGGGGAAACAACCAGGATGATTTCTGGCGCTACAACATTTCCACCAATTCCTGGTCATCCAGGGAAAATACCCCAAGCAAAGTCAGACAGGGTGGCGCCCTGGCCTATGATGGAGGAAACAACATTTATGCCTTTCGAGGCAACTCTACAGATTTTTGGCGCTATGACATCTCCTCTGACAGCTGGAGCAGCCGGGCTGATACGCTTGCCAAAACAGGAGATGGTGCGGACCTAGTGTATACCGGTAGCAATACTATATTTGCGGTCAGGGGCGCAAGAAATACCGATTTTTGGCGTTATAACATCTCAACCAATACCTGGTCCACCAGGCAAGATACACCAGCCAATATCGACGATGGGGGTTCACTCGCCTATTACAGCGGCAATTATATCTATGCCCTGCAGGGGAAGGACACAGGCTTCTTCCGGTATGCTGTTACAATGGATAGTTGGACCACACTAACAGATACACCCGCAACAGTCGGCTTTGGTGGAGACCTGATTTTTACTCATTCCGAGGGTGGATTTGCCCTGCGGGGCGCTGATCAGAGTGATTTCTGGGAATTTGAAGTGACTCCACCCCGTTATGATATCTCTTCCCAGGCAGGAGCGCTCACTACAGATGCCCGCCTTGAAATTGATGGTGGGTCCAGAACGATTTTGTTCTGGGATATTGAATAATGGGTTTATCAGAAAGTTAAGAAGGCACTATGGATGATCCAAAACAAATCCTGAGGGATTCTCCCTCTAAAACCGGTTTTCTAACCGGCTCCCTGGAGATATTTGACATTAATATCTTGCCAGAGCGGTACCGCCCCAAGAAAGTTCGTCTGATTGCTGTTCTGCCCTGGCTCTTTCTAATTTTCTTTCTGGCGGCGCTCTACCCTTCTGTGTTAATTGCCCGGGAAGCTCAATCAATTTATAAACAATCCCAAATCGAGGTGGCAATTATGGAGACCTCATTTGAGAACTTCCAATCTGCCGCCGACGAAATGGTGGCTTTGCAGGAAGAGATCGACCTCGAATCTGATCGAAAGAATCAGATTGTGGATTCCTACCAGGGTATTGATTTCCAGGGGTCCAATTGGAGCCCTACCTTGTTCCGGATCAACCAGAATGCTCCAGATGGCATCTCCTGGATTTCCATTATCCAGCAAGATCAAGAAATCAGCCTGAATGGCACTGCCAGCAGCTATGACGTGATACTGGATCTCCAGGACAGCCTGCGCAGCCTGGAAGAATTCTCAAAAGTGAAGGTTGAATATATTGACCAGGTTATTATTGATCCTGCAGAGATAATTGTGGTCGATTCCGGGGAAGAAAGTCTACCCCTGTACACTGCACCTCCAACTTATACCTTTTCCCTGGTGGCCTATCTGGATCAGGAGGGTCAATAATGAACAAAAAAAACAAGCTGTTCTCCGGAATCCGGGTTGGCCTCATCATCAGCTTGACCGCAGCCATATTGAACCTGGTTTTTTTGGGAGGATCTTCCCTCAGGCTGAAAGCATCCCGGCAGTTGCAGCTAACTCGCTCTGCCCTGGAAGAAAATATCGCGGATTTGGAACAGGTCAACCAGGATCAACTGGATCAATTGAGGGCAGACCTGGAAGAGATCCAACAAGAGGTTCTTGAACTGGAAGCCAGCTTCCCGGAACCGGGAGCCCCTTTTGATGTTTTCCGGCGGGGTTTGGACCTGGCTCAGTCAAGCCAGCTGGATTTATTGAACATCTCGTTGCTAGATTCAGAATCACGAGAAACAGCTTCCGGCGTCTTATTATTTGAAGAATATGGACTTGAATTAAACGGGGGGCTGGTCGATTGTTTTACTTTTATTGAAAAAATAGAAACAGCCGGGTTGGATTCTGTGGTTATGCAATATGCTGGCATTTTCCCTGAAGATGGGCTCTGTTCTTTGGAGATAAAAACCATGGGATATCCCTCATCGCTCCAATAAATCATCAGAATCGTTGATTGGGTTTTTCCCAGAAAGAGAGTGAACCTTGTTTAATAAAAAAATAACCACTATCAGTTTTGAAGGAAATGAAATCCGCTTTCTGGTTATCCAGGGGGATAATATACGCTCCTGGCACACCGGAAAAATCCCTCCCGAACTCATGAATCAAGGCCAAATTCTGGACCCTGATTCGATTGGAAAATTTATCGCTGCGGCTATCAAAGAGCTCAAGGGGTCTCGACGGAATGTGATCACCTCCATCACCGGACAGCGCTCGGTCCACCGAATCCTGAGAATTCCAACCATTCCGGATAAACTTCTAGATGAAACCATTCGCAGGAAATCCAAGCAGGAGTTTGCTATCCCGCTGGATGAAACCGATATCCACTGGCGAATACTTTCCAGGTCAAACAGTCAGATCCTGCTCTACGTTCTGGCAGTTCCTAGGGTTGTGATTGCTGCCCAGGTCGCAGCTCTCCGGGCAGCGAAAATCAAACCCAGGGTTCTGGATATCAAACCGCTGGCATTACAGCGGATGGTAAATCAAGCTACCTCCATCATCGTCAACCTGGAATCATTCAGCCTGGGTGTGATCATTACCGTTAATCACATTCCCATCCTGGTGCGATCAGTACCTCTCGAAGCCGGGGATCTAACGGAAGAAGCCAAGCTGGACCTGCTCAGCCAGGAATTAGCCAGAACAGTCAAATACTATAACGAAAGCAATAAAACCAACCGGCTGCCAGAAGAAACAAAAATCTATTTAACCGGAGAATTATTTGACTATACTGCAGTTACGAACCGGTTGGAGGAAGGAACAGACCTGAGGGAAAGACTTAATTCGAGAACACCTTATACTGTGCAGTATCCAAAATGGCCCTATCCAGTACCCAATAACTTTTCAATCGCGAAATATGCTGTTAACCTGGGATTGGCTTTAAAGTCAAAATGAATATAATCTATCCCCTTTTTTATACACTGCTCGGCCTGACTTTGGGTAGTTTTTTCAATGTGGTCATCGATCGTCTGCCTGAGGGGCAATCGATCCTGGCTCCTGCTTCACATTGTGAGGCCTGTAAACGGCGTTTAACCCCATTAGAAATGATTCCAATTCTGAGTTATATCTTTCTTCGGGGACGCTGCCGGACCTGTCACGAAAAAATTTCACCCCGCAGTCTGGTGGTTGAGATCATCACCGGGCTTTTGTTTTTATTAACCTGGCTGCGTTTTGGTCCAGGTTGGGAAACACTGCTCTACTCTTTTTATGGTTCCTTATTGATCGTGATTGGTGGGATTGATCTGGAACACCAGAAAATTCTCAATATCCTCATCTATCCCGCTATCGGAATCAGCATCATCATGATCCTGGTGCTGCACAGGGGTGATCTGTGGATGATGTTCCTGGGAGGTCTGATTGGGTTTGGGGTATTACTCCTGATCGCAATCATTGCCCCTGGCGCTATGGGTATGGGAGATGTGAAATTAATGCTCTTCCTGGGTTTTATCAATGGCTATCCCGAGATTGTGATTACCCTTTTTACGGCTTTTGTGCTGGGAGGATTGGTGTCGGGCATCCTTCTTGCCTTGAAAAAAATCAGTAAAAAAGATGCCATTGCCTTTGGACCATTTCTGGCAGCCGCAGGGATGTTCACTCTGTTATATGGCACCCGGGTATTGGAATGGTATTTGAGGAGAATCGGCGGATGAATATACTTGATCTTTTTCCCATCATGGAACAAAAAGGGGCTTCTGATTTACACTTGAAAGTCAATGCTGTGCCGTTGATGCGAATTAACGGGACACTAACTCCTGTAGCTGGAACTGATCCAATCTCAGCCCCAGATCTAACAACCGCTTTTCAAGCCATTACCACAAAAGAACAACAAGCAGAATTTAATCTCAAAAAAGAGTTGGATTTCTCCTATCAAACCCAGTGTAATATTCGTTTCCGGGTTAACGCCGCCTATCAAAAGAATGAGATTTACCTGGCTTTACGCAGAGTAGCATTAGATATCCCCAACCTGGAGCAGCTTGGATTGCCAAAAATCTGCCAGGATTTGGCTCTTAAAAAACAGGGTTTGGTGCTGGTAACAGGTCCAACGGGCAGCGGTAAGTCCACCACCCTGGCCTCGATGATCGAATACCTCAATCAACGGGATGCGCGCAGGATCGTCACTGTTGAAGATCCCATAGAATACCTCTATCAGGATAAACTCAGCTTTATCACCCAGAGAGAACTTGGGGCAGATACATCCTCTTTTGCCATTGCAACCAAACAATCTCTCCGGCAGGATCCGGATGTCATCCTGGTTGGGGAAATGAGAGATCCGGAAACTATTGCCGCCTGCATCACTGCTGCTGAAACTGGCCACCTGGTGATGTCCACCCTGCATACCAACAGCGCACCCCAATCAGTTGACCGGATCATAGATTCTTTTCCTCCCCATCAGCAGAACCAGGTGCGCATGCAGCTTTCCCTGACTTTGCTGGCGGTGCTGGCACAGCGTCTGATCCCGAGGCTGGACGGCAGCGGCCGGGTGGCTGTCGTAGAAGTAATGCTTGCCAATCATGCCATCCGCAATTTGATCCGGGAAGGGAAAACCCACCAGATGAACAGTACTATCCAAACTGGATCGGAAGCAGGCATGCAGACCATGGACCAGGCGCTTCAACGAAGTTATCGGGATGGGTTGATATCACTGGAGGATGCAATTGCCCATGCCAACGATAAAAAATCCTTCCAGTCCTCATTGGGCCCTTATTAACCCCACTTTCTCCAGACCTGAAATTAATAAAACCAGCTATTTAACAATATTTGGGTTTTTTTACTTTATTCGCTGTTAGGTTCCTGTAAGGTCGCTGTTAAGCTCCTGTAAGTCGATCAGCCCTGAAATGTGTTTTACTTAAAGCGTAAGACCGATCATAAGAATAGATCCATATTCTATCAACCATTGATCAGTTGTCAAAATTATCAATTTTTATTAAGGAGAAAGATCATGTTTACGAAACTATTCAAGAAAGAAGGCGGCTTCACCCTCGTCGAGCTGCTGGTCACCATCGCCATCCTGGCAGTGCTGTTTGGCATCACCACCCTGACCCTGAGTGGAGTTGGTTCAAATGCTACATCAGTAACATGCGCTGCAGAAGTATCTGTTGTTCAATCTGCGATTGATATATACTTAGCAGCGGACGCTGCTACAGTTGTAGCAGGATCTGGAGTGAAAGTTGGCCCTACAACTACCGGGTTTGGGAAGTACCTCCGATCAGAGTCGTTGGGACTCTATTCTTGGGACACTGCGGGAGTTCTGACCCCAGGAACATGCCCCGCTCCCTAAGTTCTGAGATAAAATATCAATATATAAGATCTTTAAACTCAACAAAAACAGCGCCTTCAAAAAAAGGCGCTGTTTTTGTGTGGAGGTAGATCAGGTTTTGGTATGATTGTATTTATTAACAGCAGCCACTTTATTATGATTTTTGTGATATAAATAATAATTGATTAAGGGCATTGATCCTTGACATCCAAGCCGGAAGGATTGGTTTTTGGATAAATCATACATTGCACTTTCCTTCTATAACACCCCGCCCTGATCTTGAGCAGTTTCCCAATACTGCGCCCAACACCCACATATCAAGCGAGGAAAAATGGCAAATCAACCCACTCCTGACCAAAAATCAATCATCGGAAAAATACAAACGAGTCTGAAGAAAACCGACAAGATCATCAAGAAAAAGAAAACAACCAATACCAGATTGCTGGTTACAGGGATGACAACCTCGGCAGCGTCCACTCTGGTTGCTGGTGTGACTTCAGCAGGTGGACCGGTCATCGGGTCTGGTATTGAAGGTTGGCGATTGGCTTGTATAACAGCAGCCGTTTTAAGTTTTGTTGCCACAATCAGCACGGGGATCAGCCAGCAATTGAAAGATAACGACAGTCTCAGCGAGGCATCCATCTGCCTTAGCCGGCTCAGATCCCTGGACTTGAGCATCACCACAGGGACAAGCACCTGGGAAGAAATCATGCAGGAATACCAAAAGATCGCCAGCCTTTATCCTGAATTCATCTCCTAACCAACTAAGTATTTAAGATAGTTGCTGCCAATCAACCAATAAATCCGCCTTTCCGGCGGGTTTTTTGTAGTGTACTATAGGAATAGACTCTGTTTCCATCTGGTGAGGGAATCATTAAGAGCAAATTTTTTAGGGATTTGTAACATTCCAAGCAATAAAACCGTTTTATAAGAAAACCAATTATTTTTGGAAATCTGATATGTATAATAGTAAGTAGTTTTATAATTCAGGAGGTAATCTATGATCCGCCGTCCATCCAAATCTCTCATTCTGGTTGTGCTTCTTTTATTTATATCCGCTATTGCCTGCAACCTGTCCCAAGCTACCGAGTCTGGAGCTGCTCAAACTATCCAGGTCCTGGAAACCGAGGTCGCCCGGCAGCAAAACAATTCGGACGATGTCCAGGAAGCTGAACAGGTAGACGAACAGGAATCTGATCCAGAACCTACAGCCACTGAAACACCAGAGCCTACCATTGAGCCTACTATTGAACACCTGGTTCAGCCGGGTGAGCCAGGATCGGCCAACACCTGGGTCACAGATACATCAACAAAAGCTATTGCACACACCCGGGAGTCCGGTGCTGACCTTTTTTATACCAACCAATACGAGCGGCCTTTTACATCTCAGGTGATGGATTATGCAGCCCATATTGACCTGACCCGTGTCAACCTGAATTTTTCTGACCCCTGGGTTTATGTCACTTTTAATCTGGAAGGATCGCCGCCAGCAGATTCCACAGCTACCTATTCCCTGGAGCTAGACCTGGACAGCGACGGCCGGGGTGACTGGTTGATATCAGGCCAGGTGCCTGCTGGAAATGAATGGACAACAGACGGCGCCAGAGCCTACCAGGATCTGAACGACGATGTGGGTGGTCCCGCGCCTATGAGTGCCGACCCTCCCAATTCCAGTCGGGATGGATACGAAACGATAACATTTGACGAAGGGATTGGAAACGATCCGGACGCTGTCTGGGTCCGCCGAGATCCGGGCGACGTTAATAACGTACAGCTGGCGTTCAAATATAGTTTAATCGGAAGCGATAATACTTTCGCTTTTGGAGGCTGGGCTGATGATGGTTTGAAAGATCCGGGTGCATATGACTACAACGACTTTATGACTTTCGATGAAGCTGGTTCCACCTTTGCGGCAAACAGCAGATACCCCATCAAGGGACTGGAATTGCTTGACTCCACCTGCCGCTGGGCTTACGGCTACACCCCCACCACGGCTATCCCGGGACTCTGCCCGTTACCGGTGACACCCACACCCACTCGCACTCCTACACTCACGCCCACCCCGACAAACACACCAATTATTGTATACTAACATCCAGACCAATTCTGCCGGGGAGTATAACTTCAAAGAACTTGCCGCCGGAACCTACTGCATCACTATCGTTAATCCGGATCCATCCTGTGGGGCTGACGGCTAATCACTGTCCCCAGCGGACCGTCACTATTGGGCCCGGCGAACACAAGCTGACCGCCTGATTCGGTTACGACTGACATGTTTGTTAGGCTGAGGGTTTTCCAATCGAAGAATTAAATAGAAAAGAAGATCTCTAGAAAGAGGTCTTCTTTTTTTTGGTGCCCCCACGGGGACTCGAACCCCGGTTTTAGCCTTGAGAGGGCTATGTCCTGGGCCACTAGACGATGGGGGCAAAGCGAAATCATTTTAACACGCCATAACCTCTCCGTCAACAAAACCCCATCCCGGCTTTGCCTGAACCTGTTAGAATACTCCCAGATCAAATCCAACAAGGGAGATCCCATGCCTCATAAAGTCACCGCCAAACAGCATAACTCCAGGATGTGTTTTGTTTGCGGCCTAAAAAACTCATCCGGTTTACACGCTTCCTTTTACGAAGTGGAAGGGGACCAACTGGTAGCCCTCTTTACTCCCTGTGAGGAGCACCAGGGATATCCGGATCGGATGCACGGCGGGTTGGCGGCCACCATCCTGGATGAAACCATCGGTCGGGCCATGAATATCAACCAGAATGAAATCTGGGGGGTCACTGTAGAGTTTAATGTACGCTACAAAAAACCAGTCCCGCTTGATGTGGAGCTGCGGGTTGTGGGGCGCATCACCAATCAAAACCGGCGTCTCTTTGAAGGCACCGGTGAGATTTTATTGCCCAGTGGTGAAGTGGCCGTGGAAGGTCGCGGCAAATACATCAAACTCCCCCTGGACGAGATCGCTGATTTTGATTATGAAGAACAGGAATGGAAAGCCGTGCCTGAAGAGGGGGATCCAGAAGAGATTGAACTTCCCTGACAGAGAACAAAACTTCCGAAGTTTTTAGGAAACCACCTTCACCAGACTGCAGGTCCAATAACTTCGGATGCTTATTTGTAGTGTACAGAAATCCGAAGTCAGCTGAAGATCAATTTGGGGGAACCATTGTCCTGAAGACTTCGGATTTATTTGGTCATTCTTTTTTTTCTTCCAACAGCGCTTTTAATCCTTCCAGGCGCGGATCAATATGCTCATTTTTATGACCGCAGTCTTCCAGATTCAAGTTCACTCCGCAGGTTGGGCATAATCCCTTGCATTCATCTTTGCAGACCTGGCGGATAGGAATATCCAATAAAGCGTAATCGCGAATAAGGGGTGTTAGATCGATCGCGCCGTCGGAAGGCAAGAACTGCTCCCCCAAATCATTCTCGGCATTGTCCACAGGATGGGAGGAAAAAATTTCCGTAAAATCAATGTTAACTGGCTGCCAATAAGGGTCCAGACAACGGCAGCAGGACAGCTCCGTTAAAGCCTTGATCTTGCCTTCAACTACCACCCCATCTTCAGCAACCGATACAGTGATTAAACCCTGAATATCCACCAGCAAAAAATCGTCCGGCAGCTTCAGCTGGGGAAAGTTAAAATCAAATTTTTTATAAGTTCCAGGGGCCCCCTTGACCAGGAAGCTGACATCCAGCCGCAGGGGATCATTCTTTTTGATACTCATGGTCAATCACCAGTCCGGGATTTCAGCTTTAATTAAAGAAAAATCCCACCTCTTCGTTGGATTTCCATCAGTATATATTATAACTTAATCCCACCACATCAGATGGCATGCTGGTTATAATTCCTTTCAGGAACAACCTTATGGAATTAAACATCAGCTGCATCGGCAGCTTCGCACTGCAGGTCCTGGAGCGTTCAAGGGGTTCTCGGGTTTCCGGGATCGCTTCCCGGGGAATATATCTTCAACCTGAGGATGACTTGACCCTCTACCTGTCACTTGAAGAATTCCCTGGCCCATTGACACTGAACATTAAAAAGGGGTCTGCTCTGCTGGAAAAAATCAAAGCAGGATGCTCTGCCCGGTTCTATTCCGGAGAATTACAATTCCCAGACCAGAAGATCACTATCTCCCTAGAAAGCAGTAAAATCTGGCATCCTCCCCGGGTAGACAACAAGCTAAAGTCCATTCCCGGACATTTTGATTCAATTCTTTCCCTCGTCAACAAATTGACTCCTGAAAATCCCTACCTGCCCTTGTTGTCCAATAACCCTGGCCAGATCCCTGGCGCGCCTGTGATTGGAGAAAGGATTCTAAACCTCCAGAATGGCCTAAACACCGGAGCTCCGGAGAAGATTTTGGACGGAGCAATCAAGCTGCTGGGATTGGGTCCCGGGCTGACACCGCTGGGAGATGATTTCCTGCTCGGTGTACTTCTAACTTTCAACAGATGGGGGCAAATATTATCACCCGATCTGCCGGATATGCCTAAGGGTGACTCACCTGTCCTGAGCGCAAGCGAAAGGTTCAGGCGCCGCCACAATATGATCACTGATCTAAACCAGATCATTCTGGAAAATGCTCGGTTGAAAACAACCCAAATAAGCACCTCCCTGCTAACCTGCGCGATAGAGGGGGCAGCCGATGAACGACTGATTAAGTTATTGGATGGGTTAGTCTCCGGGGTTGAAATCACTCAGAATGAGATCAGGAATTTACTTCGCTGGGGAAACTCCTCCGGTATTACTGTACTGGCGGGCATGATCAGCGCGTTAAAAACAAAGGACACGGCTCCTTCGGAATAAACCGTGTCCTGATATTTCTCAACGATTTATGGCAGCGGAACACCTCCGGGTTTAGCCGGTCGGGAGGCTGTACCGCCGCAGGTCCAGTTCCAGTCCGCAATTACAATATTTTCCACTCTACCATTCGGGGGCATAGTGATCGTTTTTAGGTTCCTTCCACAGGAAGGGTTCTGCCCGGTATATCCACCTGACACATAAGGCATATCGCCTACACCCTGAGCATAAGCCACAACCTGATAATCACCCGGCGAGACAGTCATCTGATAATAGGGATGTCCAGTTAAAGACGTGTGAATCCACCAATAAGTCCCGTCACTAAGATTGAAGAACACCACCAAAACCGGACTGCTTCCGCCATTCATTGAATCCATGAGATAAGGGGGAGCCGAACTCATATCCACCATCCCTGAGATCACACCCGGAGTCTGATCTTCTGGATCAGGAGTCAGCGTGGGCAGAATCTCCACTGTTGGGAGAGGCTCGGCATTAGGGTCCCGGTCAATATAAGGTTGGATCCACACCGCCCATTGATTTTCATAATCTTCCTGCGGCCTCAACACCAAATAAAACTCAACTGTCTGGCCAGCCAGTGAACTCAGATCAGCAGATACCTCCTGAGGACCGTCTCCTGTATTGTGTTCCCACCTCCATCCTGTATCCCGATTACTTCCTTCCGGAATATATTCTAAGGAGAACTCCAGATCACAATCTGCATCACCCTGGCAGGCAATGGAAGAATGAAAAGTATCCCCGGGGTATACAGTAAAAGGAGGATATTTACCGAACAAACCAATCCCGGTTGGATAGCCGCTTCCTGACAGCCCAATCAAAAGGGGTGCCTCTACCGAGACCATACCTTCCAACACGGTATGATCTGTTGCTTCAAGGTAAGCTCCCTCTGCTTCATCTAAATTCATCGGGCAGGGAAGATGGGTGGCATTCGTGGACCAGACAGCATTGCAAACCTCAGCCACAAAGTCATAAGCCACTCGGTCCGGGTCAGGAGGATCTACTTCAAGGATATTAGGCGTAACGGAAGCAGGGATCTCCGCTACCAGCTCTGTTTCCGTGGGTGGAATTTCCGTAGAGAGAGTTTCATCAATAAGGGGGAGAGAAGGTTCTTCAATGGGTTTATTGCAAGCTGTCATCAGGAAAACCACAATAATGACCAGGAACAGGAGTTGTCTTTTATTCATTGAACCTCACTGATAAGTTAAATAGAGGATACGATTTCCTTAGAGGAAACCGTATCCTAATTCTATCTTTAATTATCCTATTTGCTCAGTTTGTCGAGGCTAGCCACATGATCAGAATTGATCCCATCCCCAAATTTGGTTTTTTTCATACCCTCTTTTTTCTTCATCAACTCATCATATCTATCATCTTCCACAAAGGCCACACAGCGGCCAATGCTGGCTTCCCCGTCCACAAAACGCCAGGGGAAAAAGCCGATCTGGACTCGTTGGTTGAGCAGCAAGTCGATATCCCCGCCAATGCATTCTGCATGAATGATACCGTGCGGGAACAATTCTATATGCATCAACTGGTACTTGCTGTCATCATAGAATTCTGCCAGGCTTTTACCGTATTTCTTCTGGAAAACATCTTCAGCCTCACGGGCCTGACGCGGCATCCAGTCCCGGATGATGGTATTCATGGGGTGATCGGCGCTGCCGCAATCCACACCCAGCCAGCGCAGCTTTTTCTTTTTAGCCCATTCAGCAAATTCACGGTCCGGTCCGGGATGTTTCACCATGTAGCGAATCTCATCTGCGGTCGGCTGATCCCATCCAAAATGATGATAACCGGTATGAATGATCAGGATATCGCCTTCCTTCACCTCAACCCGATCTTCGATCATCTCGCTGGTGTAAACCTGGTAATCACCAACCGCGTCACTCAGATCGACAACCACACCATCATGCACCAGAAAATCCAGCTCCAGCTCGGCAATATCCTTGCCTGGTGTATAAAAATGGATCTCTCCGTCCAGATGGGTGCCCACATGATTGGAATGGGTCACAACCATCCCGTTGGCGCCATTGGGCGCCAGACGTTTAAAATACTTCACTTCCAGGGGTATATAGGTCGGCCAGGGCGGAGTGCCGACACCAAGGGGTATGGTCAGATCGATTAATTTCATGGTTTTTCCTCCAAAATAAATATTAAATTAGGGACTGGGTCCTTGGGATAATTAAGGGACTGAGTCCTTGGGAAGGACTCAGTCCCTCTAAATTAATTAAAACGCACCGGAAAGCAGCATCAATACCACTCCGCCTGCCACCACACTGCCAAGTTGGCCGGCTGTATTAGCACCCATGGCATGCATGAGCAGAAAATTATCCAGGTCGTATTCTTGGCCCACTTTCTGCACAATCCGGGCAGACATCGGAAAGGCGCTGATACCAGCAGCCCCGATCAGGGGATTGAATTTCTTTCCAGACAGAATATACATCAGTTTGCCCACCAGCAACCCGCCCATGGTATCAAGCACAAATGCCAGCAAGCCCATTCCCAGGATCAAGAGCGTATCACTCTGAATGAAATTATCTCCCCCCATGGTGCTGCCCACGGTCAAACCCAGAAAAATGGTGGTGACGTTGGCTATTTCATTTTGAGCCGATTTACTTAAGCGGTCCACAACACCGGATTCCCGCATCAAGTTGCCAAACATCAGCGTAGCAATCAGCGGTGAGGCTTTGGGTGAAAGCAGGGAAATCACTATGGTAACCAGAATCGGGAACAGGATCTTCACTGTTTTTGAGACCGGTTTTTCCGTATAGGGCATCTTCACCATACGCTCTTTCTCGGTCGTCAACAAACGCATCACCGGGGGTTGGATGATTGGCACCAGGGACATATAACTGTAGGCAGTGACAGCAATCGGTCCCAGCAAATGCGGCGCCAGCCTGGTGGATACATAGATAGCGGTCGGTCCATCAATGGCACCAATAATGCCAATCGAAGCAGCCTCATTAAGATTAAATCCAAAATTCAGCGCCAAAATTAATGTGCCAAAGATCCCGATCTGGCCAGCTGCGCCCAGCAAAGCCATTTTGGGGTTCTCCAGCAGCGGGCCAAAATCGGTCATGGCTCCGATACCTATGAAGATCAATAGCGGGAATAACTCAGTCCTGATACCGGCCTGGTAGAGCACACCCAGAAACCCACCCTCTGCGGCATCGGTGATCCCGGTGAGCGGCAGGTTTGCCAGAATGGCTCCAAAACCGATGGGCAGCAGCAGTACCGGTTCAAACTCCTTTTCGATCGCCAGATAGATCAAAACCCCAGCAAGCAGGACCATGATCAGGTTCTTGATTGAAAAAAGAGTCAGAGCTCCAAATAGCGCTGATAATTCAGTAGTCATAGGGTTTATCCGAACCTGAATAAAATCACACCGTATTCAACCGACTGACCCTCAGCGACACATACTTCGGTAATCGTTCCTGCCTGGGGGGCATGAATGGTGTTTTTCATCTTCATGGCATCGAGAATACAAAGCGGGTCTCCGGCCTTCACCACCTGGCCTGTTCTGACATGAATTCCCACAATATCGCCCGGCATGGGTGCTGTCACATCACATGCAGTTCTGGCGGGAATTGAATGAGCTGCCCCTTCAATTGTGGGAATCTCTAAACCAGCATCGTCAGATTCTTCTTCCTGATCAAGAACGATCTCAAAACGGCTGCCTTCCACATAGGCTACTATCGGCCGCTGGTTCAGATTTTCCACCTCAACTTGAAATTTCTCACCATTTATTGTCACCAAGACCTTGTGAGCAGGTTGGCTCATAATCTCTCCTTGCCGTGAATCTGGTCCAGTCCTCGCTGCCACCATTTACCAACAGGTTTTTCCAATTCGCTACCCAGTCCACCTTTTCCGGTAAATGTTCTTTTACTCAATAAAACAGCCACGCCTGCTGCTGCGGCCTTCTTTCGGAGATCTTCCCTGACCGGGTCAATTCCAGATAGTGGATTCTTTTCCGTAGGAGCTGGAACAAGCTCTTTTTCTCTTCCCGGGAAGAGGGCTTTCAGCAGCAGGATCAACAAGATTAGAATCCCTAAAGCGGAAAATGTGATTAAAATACCAATCCCGCTAAGTGATAATCCCTGTCCAATTTCACTCAAAAGATTTCTCCTGGCCCTTAAACTGGCATATTGCCATGTTTTTTAGGTCGAGTGCTGCCCTGTTTATTTTTCAGAAGTTCCAGCGCCGCAATCAATTTTGGTCTTGTTTCCGATGGGATCAATACCTCATCCACGTGGCCGCTGGCCGCCGCCGGGTAAGGCTTCGAGAATTTTTCTTTGTAGGCTGCCACGTACTCTTCTCTGGCCAGATCCGGATCCTCTGCTGCTTTGATCTCTTTGCCATATAACACATCCACCGCGCCATCTGCTCCCATCACCGCGATTTCAGCAGTGGGCCAGGCATACACCAGATCCGTGCGAATATATTTACTGCTTAATACAATATAGGCGCCGCCATAGGCTTTGCGAACGATCACCGCGATCTTGGGTACAGTGGCTTCTGAATAGGCATAAACGATCTTCGCGCCGTGGCGAATAATCCCGCCATGTTCCTGGTTTACGCCCGGCAGAAAACCGGGGGTATCAACAAAAGTGACCAGGGGATAGTTATAGGCATCGCAAAAACGGATGAACCTGGCAATCTTATCGGAGGAGTTAATATCAAGGACACCTGCCAGGGCATTAGGCTGATTGGCAACCAATCCTACTGCCTGGCCATGTAATCGGGCGAAACCTACCAGCGCGTTGGGAGCAAAATCCCGGTGCACCGGGAAGAAACTTCCCTTATCAACCACCCGCTCGATCACCTGAAGCATATCGTAGGCTTCATCAGTGTCTGTTGGAACCAAACTGTTTAATGCCTGGTCCTGGCGGTAGGGATCATCTGTGGGAGGAGAATAAGGCGGTGGTTCCGCGTTATTTCCAGGCAGATAACTGAGCAGCTGGCGGGTTAATTTCAAAGCATCTTCTTCAGAGTCCGCTGCAAAATGAGCCACTCCACTTTTGGTGCTGTGCACACCAGCCCCACCCAAAGACTCAAAATCAACTTCCTCGTGGGTGACCGACTTGATCACTTTCGGTCCTGTGATGAACATATGGCTCATACCGCGGGTCATGACCACAAAATCCGTCAACCCCGGGGAATAAACCGATCCGCCGGCACAGGGCCCGAGCATAACACTGATCTGGGGAATCACGCCGCTGGCCTGGGTATTGCGCCAAAACAATTCTGAATAAGCCGCCAGACTGTAAACCCCCTCTTGAATGCGGGCTCCCACGGAGTCCATCAAACCAACAACCGGAACGCCGGCATCCAGAGCCAGATCCAGGATCTTGGCTACTTTCTGCCCCTGGACCTCAGAGAACGATCCCCCCATTACTGTAAAATCCTGCGAAAAGACAGCCACCATCCGACCATCCACTTTTCCAAATCCCACCACCACGCTGTCTCCGGGAAAACGTTTTTCATCTAATCCGAACTCTTGATGGCGGTGGGTCATCAAAGCATCAACTTCCTGAAAGGAACCCTCATCCAATAAGGTCAGGACTCGTTTCCGGGCGGTCATTTTACCCTTATCATGCTGGGCCTTGATCCTTTTTTCCCCACCACCGCTGGCAGTCTGCCGGCGGATTTCCTCAAGTTCCGAGATCTGATCCTGGCCTGTTTGTTTTTTAGCACCCATCGTGCCCTACCTTCCGAATGTTATTGTTCTTGATCTTTCTCAGCAGATTCTTTTTCTTCCAGCGCCATATAGATCTTATCCGCTGAAAGGGGCAGATCCGAAAAACGGATGCCCACCGCGTCATATAAGGCATTGGCAATCGCTGG
>Ga0307419_10000234_pt1 | contig 26491 bp, 28 predicted proteins | sample SalMarWE160230MG_2_FD_202512 | JGI IMG/M metagenome (GOLD analysis project Ga0307419, IMG submission 202512) | Salt marsh sediment microbial communities from the Plum Island Ecosystem LTER, Massachusetts, United States - WE1602-30 | ecosystem: Environmental > Aquatic > Marine > Intertidal zone... | reverse complement strand
AAGATATACCTTCTTTGGTATCATCTGAGTGGTTTCCTTGAGGTTTTCACTTAAAAAATTGGGCAATTTATTATTTCGAAGAGAAAATAGAATTTCAGCATGATGATCACCCATCTCAATTGTAAAGTTTTTCTAGTATTTGGCTGAGTACATGGCACTTTTTATGGAGTTCGTTGAGTGTAATTCTTTCCTTGTGAAATCATTTCACATATATATTGTTTATGTCAATACCAAAGAGAAAAAATAGGGGAAGAAGAGTCGTGATTACAGGCCTGGGTGTAATAGCACCAAACGGGATTGGGAAAAAAGCCTTCTGGAACGCATTAAAAGAAGGCAAGTCAGGCATTAGAAGAATCACCAGGTTTGACGTCTCCTCGTATCCCTCAGAAGTGGGGGGTGAGGTCAATAATTTTGATTCTACAGACTATATGAGCCCCAAAAGCTCCCGAAGAATGGATAGATTCTGTCAATTTGCTGTCGCTACCGCTAAAATGGCTGTAGAAGATTCTGACCTAAGTATATCTCACAAAAATAAGTCGTCCATAGGTATTGTCTTTGCTTCAGCGATAGGTGGGGTGGGATTTGCAGAGTTACAGTGTAGCATTTTTATGGAAAAAGGACTTCAAAGAATGAGTCCTTATTTAGCCATGACTCTTTTCCCAGGCGCCTCATCTGGCCAGATTGCCATAGAATTGGGTATCACCGGTTACAATAATACCTTCTCGACAAGTTGTGCCGGTGGAGATGCTATTGGTCATGCTTTCCATGCTGTGCGTGAAAATCTGGCGGATGTCATCATTTGTGGTGCTGCTGATTGTCCTATCGTACCAGTCACCTTCGGCTCTTTTTGCGTCATTAATGCTTTATCAACTCATAGCAATAATGAACCATGGAAAGCCTCAAGGCCTTTCGATAAAAAACGGGATGGCTTTGTGATGAGTGAAGGGGCTGGAGCAGTAATGGTAGAAGAACTCAACCATGCCGTAAATCGAGGAGCCCATATCTATGCAGAGATAATTGGCTATGGCACAACATGTGATGCATACGATATGGCGCGGTTGTCAAACGATGGTGAGGGATCAATAGAAGCAATTCAGAATGCCTTGGATGATGCCAATATTAAACCAAAAGAAATAGATTATATTAATGCCCATGGGTCTTCAACTCCAATAAACGATGGTCTTGAAACGAAAGTTATCAAAAAGGTGTTTGGGGAACATGCATATAAGATACCCATCAGTGCCATTAAATCAATGATCGGCTATGCCTTAGGAGCTTCACCGGCGATCGAATTTATAGCCTCGGTCTTGACGATACAGGATCAATTTTTGCCACCTACTATAAATTATGAATATCCTGATCCTAAGTGTGACCTCGACTATGTGCCTAACAAAGGACGCAAAGCAAAAGTTAACGTAATGCTGTCAAACTCGCAGGGGTTAGGAGGAAAAAATGTATCATTAGTTATAAGGAAATTTGAGGATACAGTAGAAGGCAATAAGTAATATTATATTAGGCGAGGCTGAGATAAAAGAATAGAGAGGAGACAAAACAATGATACATCTTGAGCATTCAGTTGTCATCAAAAGTAGCATTGACAAGGTGTACGCGATAGCTGAAAAAATTGATAAATTTCCTGAGTTTATGCCTCACGTTAAAACATCAAAAATTATAAAAAGACAGGGCAATAAAAGACAAGTTGAAATGTCAGCGGTTGTCAATGGAATAAAGTCACATTGGATCTCAGCATCAACGATAGAGAAAAATAAAAGAATTAGATATAGTCAAGTTAAGGGGTTCTGCAAAGTCATGGGTGGAGAATGGCAATTCAATAAAGTTCCGGGGGGAACCACCATTACGCTCATTCATAATTTTGAAGTAGCGTTACCCGTCATAGGTAAACTTATCGGGCGGATGATCATCAAAAAATGGGTAGACAAATATTCTCGACTTACTTTAGGACATATCAAGACAAAAGCTGAGTTGAATAGATAATTAAACGGAACTTAATATATTTTAAGATTTTAATAGGTTATGGAAATCAAATACGCAGCGATTTTTATAGTTATAATTCTTGCTTTTAATCGTTTTAGACTTTCAAAACGAACTGCTACCCTAAAAGAAAAGGGCAAGGGGAAAGTTTTTCATCAGTGGACTTATTCCCTACTATTCCTTGCGTATATAATTGTCTTACTGGGATCAATTTTTGAGAATTATTTTTTAGTGCCCAAATTGAATCTTATATTCTTCTTTGTAGGTTTCGTGGCTTATTGGACAGCCTTGTTTGGACGCAATAAGGCAATAAGAACATTAGGTAGATATTGGAGTATTCATATTGAAATAAGAGAAAACCACAACATAGTTCAAGACGGTCTTTATAGATATATTAGACATCCCGGGTACTTGAGTTTGATCATAGAAACTCTCTCTTTACCTGTAATGTTAAATGCACATTATTCCCTTTTAGGCATCATATGCATTTATATACCCCTGATATGTATTATAGCTAAACTCGAGGATAAAGAAATGGAAAAAGAAATCGGCAATGCCTTTATTTATTACAAGGCAAAAACTCGGGCATTTATACCAAAAAATCTATTTGATTTTATTAAGCCCTCAATCAAAAAGAAATATCATATTAAGACTAATAAATTGCTATGAAAACATACGCCATATTACCACTGTTCGTAGTGATTCTGAATGTACTCTTGTTAATCTTTATCCTAGCGAGAGGAGAACGGAAGAAGTTAAATTTGGCTTTTTTTCTTGTGAGTATTTGCGTAATGGTATGGAATATTGGGTATTTCCTTTTATATATCGCTCCTTCTAAAGACTTCGCACTTTTCAGCCGACAGATAAATTTTTTAGGTACAGTCTTTATCCCTCCGTCCTTTCTCTATCTAGTAATGGTTTTTACCGGTCAAACCACAAAACGCAAAAAAATTATTTGCTTAACGGCCTTTGTCATTAGTTTTATCTTGTTTCTAGCTAATTTCAAGGGCTTTGCCACCAAAGATGTTATTCAATATGACTGGGGGTATGTGCCCAAAGCAGCAAAAACTGGGGTTGTCTTTACTTTGATGTTTATGTCTTATGTCTCTTATGCACTTTTCCTATTGGTTACAACAATACAAAAAACGGTAGGTGTAAGGCATAATCAACTTAAATATGTATTCTATGGAGCAATCGTTGGCTTTGGAGGGGGCGTAACAAACTTCCTAACTGTCCATGCTGTGCCAGGATTATCTATGTACCCTATTGGTAATGGGATGGGCCTCGTGTGGCTGGGAATCGTCGCCTACGCTATATACAAACACCACCTCATGGACATAAGTATCGTAATTCAAAAAGGGGCGGTCTATGCCTATTTGTCATTCTTGGTATTTGTCCCTTGTATATTAGTTATCATTTTCGCCCAAAAGTTTTTCTTCGGCCATACTAATTCCTTCTTTACTTTCCTGGCATTTTGTGTGCTTCTACTTGCCAGTCTAGTTATTCTAAAATTAAAGCCCGATATAGAAGAATATATCGAGAAGAGACTTTTTAAAAACAAATTTGAATACAAAAAGGCATTAACTGAATTAAGCGGCATAATTATCTCCTTCTTGGATGAAAAGGAGCTCTTTAAAAAGGCTGGGAATATTTTGACTAAAGACTTAGGCACAGAAGGAGTTTCTTTCTTCATGCTGGACAAGGGAAAAAGGGCCTACACCATGCGAGCTTCTCAAAAGCTTGGGAAGTCTCTCAGAGAATTATCTGAAAACGATGCGTTTTTTGAGTGGTTAAGAGCAACAAACAAACCTATTGTAAAGGAGGTATTGGAACGGTCAATAGATAAGCCAGACATCAAAAGGGTTGTGGAGAGATTGGATGCTATGGAGTCAGAGGTATGCATCCCCTTGATGACAAGAAGCGACTTAATCGGGATTCTCAACCTCGGCCACAAGAGAAGCGGCGATATGTACTCCCATGAAGATCTGGATCTCCTCGCCCAATTTGCTACACAGGCCTCTATTGCCCTGGAGAACGCGCGTCTCTACCGTGAGATGCAGCAGACCCACATCCTGATGCGCCGAACTGACCGGCTGGCCTCGCTGGGTTCTTTGACCGCAAACCTGGCACACGAGATCAGAAACCCCCTGGCCACACTTAAGACATTCTTGGATTTGTTTCCTCAACGGTATAGAGACAAGGAGTTTCGAGGCGATTTTTTGAAACTGACCACCTCCGAGCTGGACCGAATCACTACACTGGTCACAGACCTATTAAGCTTCGCCCGGCCGGCAAAACCCGACGTTAAGAAGGGGAATATCAATCAGGTCTTGGAGGACGTCATTCATCTCGTCGCGGTGGAGGCGAAGAAACAGAATATCACCATTAATACGAACTTGCAAAAAATCCGTCAGGCACTGCTCGACGCGGATCAAATGAAGCAGGTCTTTCTCAATATCTTTTTAAACGCCTTTGATGCCATAAAAAAACGTGGGAGGATATCGGTTGAGAGCAGGGATATCAGAAAAAATGGCATGGATTATGTCCAGGTTGAGATCTCTAACAACGGAAAAAGTATCCCTGAGCAGATGCTGGAGCATATCTTTGATCCTTTTTTTACCACCAAGAAAAAGGGAGGTGGCTTGGGACTCTCCATTTCGCACCAGATTGTGCAAGAGCACAATGGCATCATAGAGGTCGAAAGCATAGCAAAAAAGGGCACCACCTTCATTGTAACCATCCCCTGCGAATCCTAGAAAGCCAAACCCATAAGGTTATGCACACCTATTCTCTCGTATGGAGGATAGCATCGGTACAAGCTTGCTGCACATGCCTAACTATCTGATTTGAAAGGGAAAAAATACCGGCAGCATATACAAAAAAAACTAGTCCTTTTATTCACTTAATCCCTCGTGTTATTAACATCCGTTATCTTCTTTTTCACAAAATAGACCTTTTTTGTCCACATAGGTGCCATTTTTTGTCACTATTGCTTTGCGTATTTCTGTAATTTATTTTTGTATATTTGTATTTTTCTCTTGCAATTGACTATAAGATCTTGTAATATACATGCTTAGGAGCTTTACTCCATCAAGTAATATGCTGCTTGTTCGGTGTAAAATTTTAGGCATAAAATTTGCTGTAGAATATACTGTAAGGAACAAAAAGTGAGACCAAATATCCTAATTGTTGACGATGAGCTCGGGCCAAGGGAATCCCTGGGGATGATCCTGAAGCCTTCTTTTAATGTCTACTCGTCAGAAGACGGAAAACAAGCCCTCCAAATTATCAAGAATACAAACGTTGACATCGTCACGTTGGACCTCAAGATGCCGGTCATGTCAGGCGAAGAAGTCCTGAAGCGAATAAAGGCATATGACCCCACCATCGAGGTCGTTATCATCACCGGCTATGGGACGTTAAAATCGGCAGTAGAGGCCATAAAATACAACGTATTCGATTATATCCTCAAGCCCTTTAATGTGTCGGATATCCTCGCGACCGTCAAAAGATGTCTCGAAAGAAGGGAAATGAGCCTGCGGGTGAAGGACTTTTTGACAGAAGTAGAAAAGGAACGTAAATCGCCCATAAAAATGTATAAACATATATCTCATTTCCTTAATAAATTAGATGAGTTCTACGATCCGGCCAAAAGCGAAGGGTATCTGGATTTTGTCAGGGTATTGGCTTCCACATTGGAAAGCGATGATCACTATACAAAAGGCCACTCGGAACGGGTTAATGAATACGCCCTTAAGATGGCTGAAGGACTGAGGTTGTCCGAAATAGATAAGAATAATCTCCAAGTCAGTGCCTATCTGCATGATATCGGTAAAGTTGGAATAACCGTCAAAAATGGCACGCTGGATGATAATGAGTGGGCTGAAATGAAGGATCATCCCGAAAAGGGGACACAGATGGTCTCCCCCTTGCGGCTACCCAATGAGGTAGTAGCGGGTATCAAGTATCATCACGAAAGGATGGATGGAACAGGCTATCCTGACGGTATGAAGGGAAAACAAATACCCCTCTTCGCCCGTATCATAGCCATTGCAGATGCATTCAATGCCATAACAGTGGGGAGGCCCTATAAGGCTGCCTTGAGCAAAAACGATGCACTGCTTGAATTGGAGCGAAACACCGATTCTCAATTTGATAAAGAACTCGTTGAAATATTTGTTCAAAAGATGAGAAAAAAATGATGGGCACATTGATCCGTTGCACTACATGCAATGCAATCATGCATATGACAGAAGGAGATTTCTCTCCTCACTATACATGGAATGGTGGAGAAATCAAAAAAATAGAAATGGACGACAGAAAGGCATTTCTGGAAAAACACAAAGGCCATAACACAGAGCACCTGACTCCTCTCACCCCTCCCATAAGTGACAAACCGTACAATGAACCCCTCAAGACAAGTTATTTTGAAGCTACGAATGGCAACGAGCGATTCTTGATCAAACGGTGGCGCACCAAGATCGAGGACCCCTTTGCCTATGAGATCATCGAGGGAAGCATTAAACTCACGAACGGCACGCTCCGTATCCAGACCTCGGCGATAAAGAAACAACTACAAGCGGAAGGCGATTCATTGATCTCAGAAAGAAAGGTAAACTCCTTTATTCAGGCCGTCCGCGCAGAGGTCGAGCTACTAGATCCTGCGGCCCTTGCGGTCTCAGCCGAAGGGGAGACACCGTTAGCCTCCTACTATCAATTGGGGAGCTCATGTGTAGACCGGATCTTGACACGGTGCAGGGATAAATTTACTCAACACGAACTGAACAAGCTCAGGGATTTCATCAATCAACATAACGAGTATGCTGATGTCATGACTGTTGTATCGAAAAAAGAGTTTGCAATTAAAACAAGAGTCCAAAAGAAAGATTCACCAGAAGCTGTTCACCCTAATCAGCACATCGGGATATCCCGCTAAGATTCCAAAGAACAACAAAATATGGTAAAAACAAAATAGGCTAGCGACACACGCTAACCTATCTGAGCGTCTTGGCGCCCCCGGCAGGATTCGAACCTGCGGCACCAGGATTAGGAATCCTGTGCTCTATCCGCCTGAGCTACGAGGGCGCTGATAATATATATTAGATTTTTTAACACCTTCACAACCGAGAGTCAAGTACAGGCAGGTTATTGCAAAAGGTACGTCGCAAGCCAGAGCATCTCAATAATCACGCGAGCGCAGGCAGATCGGCGCTCTTCAGCAACCTGTCAGGTTTTTACATCCTCGAGTAAAATCAAATCCTTCTGCTCCATCACCTTGCGCAGATGTTGGAGGGCTTTAACTTCGATCTGCCGAATACGCTCCCTCGTAACACCGAACATCTCACCGATGGACTCCAGGGTCTTTGCCTCCCCATCCCGCAGACCGAAACGCAGCTTGATCACTGCTCGTTCCGTCGGGGAGAGAAGCTCCAACCACGAGGTGACCAGCTTGACGAGCTCAATATGTTCTGTGATGGAGAAAGGGCCTGGCTGCTCTTTCTCCGTGAGAATATCCGACAAGTGATAGTGTTCATCCGCATCTAACGGGGCCTCAATGGAAGTGGCCTTGCGTACAACCATCATCAACCGATTTACATAGTCAGCATCCACCTCCATTTCCTTGCTTAACTCTTCAAGGAGGGGTTCTCTCCCTAATCGCTGCGTTAAAGCGCGTATGACCCGAATCATCCGTTTCATATCTCCGACCACATGGGCGGGAAGCCGTACGGTCCTGCTTTGACTTACCAGTCCACGCTCAATAGACTGCCTGATCCAGAGAACGGCATACGTAGAAAAACGACAATTCTTTTCCGGCTTAAATCTTTCCACCGCCTTGATGAGTCCGATATTCCCCTCTGCGATCAAGTCCAGCAGCGGCAGGCCTTGTCCCATATAGCGTTTGGCCACCTTGACCACCAACCGTAGATTGGACTCAATCATCCTCTTTCGAGCCGCATCGTCCCCCTGCGCAATCCGCCGAGCCAGCTCCTGCTCCTCCTCCGGCGTGAGGAGTTGCGATCCCCTGATATCCTGGAAGTACAACCGCAGGGAATCGAGTGCCTCGTCTCCAACATCCCCGCGTTCATTTCTCCTCGCGGCAATTCCCCTATTTTTCTTCATGATCACCTTCTCGAGGGTAGAAACGGCACGGGATTTATAGGCTGGCTCCCCGTGCGGATCTCAAAATGTGTGGCATTTCCCGTTTTTCCAACCCGGGCGATGATGAGGAAAACCAAGCAGAGAGAAATGGAACGTTTCACCGCAGCATATCCATGATCATGGCAATGGCCTCACGCCCTCCCTGGACTAGGGGGATCCTCCCTTCCAGCTCCCAGGTCTTGATCCCCACGATGGGCTTTCCCACCTTGAGGGCAATGGCGATCTCCGAGAGGGTCCCGGTTTCGCCATCCACGGCGACGAGGGCATCAGAGGCATGAACGACCAGGACATTGCGGGCGTGACCGAGCCCCGTCGGTATCACGAGATCGCAGTACGGGTTGGCGTCTCCCTTATTAGTGGTGGGGAGGATTCCAATGGTGATCCCCCCTGCCTCCCTAGCCCCGCGGCAGGCCGCCTCCATCACCCCGCCGAGGCCGCCGCAGACCAAAGAGCATCCGTTCCGGGCGATCTCACGCCCCACCTCCTGTGCAATCTCATATATCTCGGCGGAACACGTTCCCCCGCCGATAACCCCGATCTGCGCCTTCACCCCTCTGCCTTCCATCCATGATCTCCAACCAACTTTACAAACCGGACACCCCCCAAATCTTCCTCGTGGTATCCCTTTTCCTTTTTCACCACCTTGAGGAGGATCTGGGAGTACTCGTCCCCCACCGGTATCAAAAGCCTCCCCCCTACCTTCAGTTGCTCCACCAGGGTTGAAGGGATCTCAGGTGCGCCGGCAGTCACCATGATTCCATCGAAGGGGGCTTCATCCACCCATCCATACGTGCCGTCAGATACCTGTATGAGGACATTGGCACAACCCAACTCATCCAGGATCTTTCTCGCCTTCGATGCCATAGAGCTGATGCGTTCGATGGAGAAGACGTGAGTGGTCAACTCCGCCAGGATGGCCGCCTGGTATCCGGATCCCGTTCCGATCTCCAGGACCTTCGCATCACCTTTGAGCTGCAAGGCATCGGTCATCAGGGCGACGATGTAGGGCTGAGAAATGGTCTGTCCCTGACCGATAGGGAGGGGGAAATCGCCATAGGCCTGATGCCACAGACCCTCCTCCACAAAGAGGTGTCGCGGGACCTTCCCCATAGCGTCCAGGATTCGCTTATCCTTTATCCGCCTGGCCACAAGCTGCTCTTTTACCATCTTTCTTCTGGCCAGGGCAAAATCCGGCTTCTTCAATCCCCTTCTTCCATCATCTTTTTCCATTGATAGAGGAGATGGATGGCCTCCCGAGGGGTCAAGCGATCGGGATCAAGGTTCAAAAGCTCCCGATAGAGTTGACCGTCCCTGACCCCAAAGAGGTTCAGCTGATCCCGGTCGTGCTCTGACCCTCTTTCTTTGGAGCGGGCGAGCCTCGGCATACCCTTCTCATCCAACTCACCTTTCTCCAGATTCGCCAGGACCTCCCGAGCCCGAGCCACCACCTCATCCGGCAGGCCGGCCAACCTGGCCACCTGGATGCCGTAGCTTCGATTGGTCCCCCCCTCCACGATCCTGCGCAGAAAGATGATCTCCCCGTTCCATTCACTGACCGCCACGTTGTAGTTCTTGACCCTCGGCTTGGTCATGGCCAGCTCGGTGAGCTCATGATAGTGAGTTGCAAAAAGGGTCTTCGGGCCTTTTTCATCGTGCAGATATTCCGCCACGGCCCAGGCAATGCTGAGACCGTCAAAGGTACTGGTGCCTCTGCCTATCTCGTCCAAGATCACCAGACTGCGGGGGGTAGCCTCCTTGAGTATATCAGCCGTCTCCCTCATCTCCGTCATAAAGGTGCTCTCTCCCATGGTCAGATTGTCCGAGGCCCCCACCCGGGTAAAGATCCTGTCCACCAGGCCGATGGTGGCCTCCCTGGCGGGCACGAAGCCCCCCATCTGGGCCATCAGACAGATGAGGGCCACCTGACGGATATAGGTGGATTTACCCGCCATGTTGGGGCCGGTGATAATGATCAGCTGGTTCTCCTCGCAGTCCAGACGGGCATCGTTGGGGACGAAGGGCTCGAGATGACCCATGCGCTCGACGACCGGATGCCTCCCTTCCACGATGACGATCTCATCCCCGTCCGTGACCCGCGGCCTGTTATATCCACACTGATCCGCCACCTCGGCCAAAGAAAGGAGGGCGTCAAGCTCTCCCACGGCAGAGGCAGTCCCCTGGATCCTGCGGTTATGCCCTGCCACCCGCTCCCGGATGCGTCGAAACAATTCATGCTCCAACGCTTTGATGCGCTCCTCCGCCCCCAAGACTTTGCTCTCGTACTCCTTGAGCTGCGGCGTGATGAACCGCTCGGCATTGGTCAAGGTCTGCTTGCGGATATAGTCCTCAGGGACCATATCAAGGTTTGGGTTGGTGACCTCAATATAGTAGCCGAAGACCTGATTGTACCGTACCTTTAATGAGGAGATGCCGGTGCGCTGACGCTCCTGACCTTCCATCCGGGCGATCCACCCCTTGCCGTCACGGCTTATCCCCCTCAGCTCATCGAGCTCTTCATTATATCCATCCTTAAAGATCCCCCCCTCGGTGAGGGTGATCGGCGGCGTCTCGATAACGGCATCCTCTATTAACTCGGCCACCTCTTGCAGATCATCCAACCCCCCTCTGATCTCTTGCAACAGGGGGGCGCTCAAGTCCGCTAACTCATCCCGCACCTGAGGAATCGCCTGCAACGTAGTCTTCAACGCGACCAAATCCCGGGGGTTCGCCCTCCCCATGGTCACCCTGGTGTTGAGGCGCTCCAGGTCATAGACCTCCTCTAAGCGTTCCCTGAGCTCAGCCCGCGTCAGGGGGGCCTCCTTGAGTTGAGCAACAGCCTCCAGCCGTCGCTCGATCTCCCCCGCATCGATCAGGGGATAGGCAAGCCATTCCCTGATTCTCCTCCCTCCCATGGCGGTGATCGTCTTGTCTAAGACAGCTAAAACAGTCCCCTTTTTGCCCCTTCCCCCCCCCGAGGAGAACAGCTCAAGATTGCGCTGCGTCGTCTCATCCAAGATCAGATAATCCGTGAGCAGATAGAGGGAGAGGGGTTTGATATGTCCGACATCGGTCTTCTGGGTTTCATGAACATAGTGCAGCACGGCACGGGCAGCAGAACGTGGTTCATGAACCACACTGGAGGGTATGAGTTCCCCCATGAAATCGTCGTGTGCGTCGTGATACAAGGAATCAGATACCGTGTTTACCAGCATCGTGGGAAATTCCCTCGTCAGGTCCGCCAGAATCTCATCCTTGTTCAAGCTCTCGGGGATCAATGCCTCCCGGGGCCGGTTCTTTTCCACCTCGCTCGCCAGGAGGTCCGCTCCATCGACCAGACACCCCTTGAACTCGCCGGTGGAGAGGTCCAAGAAGGCGAGACCATACCCTCCGTCCCCCCTGCACAGGCCCATCAAGAAATTATTCTCCTTTCCCTGGAGCTGGTCTCCCTCCACCACCATCCCCGGGGAGATCACCTGGATGACCTCCCGCTCCACCAGTCCCTTCGTTGCCCTGGCATCCCCCACCTGCTCGCAGATCGCCACTTTATACCCCTTCTCGATCAGCTTGGTGATGTAGGGTGCGGCGGCATGATAGGGGACTCCGCAGAGGGGGATGCGCTCTCGTTCCCCCCGTTCCCGGGAGGTGAGGGCGATTTCCAAGATCTTGGATGCAACCTTGGCATCTTCGAAGAACATCTCGTAAAAGTCCCCCATCCGGTAAAAGAGGATACAGTCTTGATACTGCCCCTTTATCCGTAAATACTGCCTCATCATGGGGGTCTGGTTCTGCATTCGAAGGGCCTCCAAGCCTCCAAAATGTAACAAAACGATGGGTTAATGTAAAGTTCACGCCGCCTAGTACAACAGAAAGGCGCGGACGACGTAGCATATCGTAAAGAGAAAACACCATAGATGATGGGCGACGGCGCTGAGCTAACCACTCAGCTCGGCAATTACCCCTCTCGCAGGAGGTGCTGGGCCAGCTCCAGATCAGCCGGGCCCGTGATCTTTATGTTGCGTGGGTCCCCCTCGATCACCCGCACCTGATTCCCCAGCCGCAGCACAAGGCCGGCGTCGTCGCTTGCATCTCTGATCCCCTCCTCCAGGGCCGTGCGGTGGGCCTCCCAGAGCGTTTGGAAGGGGAACGATTGGGGGGTCTGGACCTGACGCAGCTGCTCTCGGGGAAGGATTGTGGTGATCTCGCCATCGCGGCTCTCGACAATGGTATCGGTAAGGGGGAGGGCAAAGGTCATCCCCTGCTCGCCTTCGCGAACTGCCTGCTCGATCATCCGCACGGTCAAGAGGGGACGGGCGGCATCATGGATGACGCAGATATGCGGGGGGTCCGCCGCAAGGTATTGCAGGGCCTGCCAGCAGGAAAGCTGCCTGGTCTCACCGCCGGTGATGATCCCCTTCACCTTGGTAAAGCCAAAAGGCTTCAGCTCATCAGAGCAGCGCTGCTCCCACCCTTCGGGCATCACCACGACGATGGCGTCGAGTGAGGGGGATTGCTGAAAGGCCTCCACCGTATGGACGATCATAGGCCTCGTGCCCAAGGGGAGGAACTGTTTGGGAATATCCCCCTGCAACCGTTTTCCAACACCCCCTCCCAATATGATGGCAGTGTTTTTCATGAGGCCAGGATGCGGGCGATCTCGGGGAAGATGAGCTGTGCCACATCGGCGCGCGCCCCCCCATGGGTGATCACGATATATCTCCCGTCACAGGTCTGAGCTGCCACATCCTTTATCAGTTTCGCTAAAGCAGGGAAGAATTCAGGGGTAAGGCCGCGATCGCCATAATCCCCCTGGCAGGTATCATGCCCGAAGTTATGGAAGATCACGGAGGGGCGGATTTGTTCTACCCGGGTGCAAAACTCCTCTTGTACTCGCTGCAGGTATGTCTGATCATCTGTCCGCCACCCCACATTGCAATCGACCTTGGTCCCATCTGAGGATTGCCAGTCGGTGTCGCAAAAACAGCAATGCAGGACGTCCTGATCGTCCTCAAAGACCGCCCGCGTCCCGTCACCGTGGTGGCAGTCGGTATCAATAATGGCAAACCGCTGCCACTCAGAGTGCTCGCGCAGATGGACCACTGCCGGACCAATACAGGAAAGATAGGTCCCCCCCCATGCCGAATCAGGACCGGCATGATGCCCGGCAGCCACGGAAAAGACCAGGGCATTGTTCAGGCGCCCCTCCGCTATACCACCCGCAGCGGCCACACACCCCCCTACTGTTCGTAAAGCACCTTCATAGTACCAGGCACCCCGCTCCCGGCTCAGGTGAGCAGGGGTGTGAACCTTGAGCAAGAGCTCTTCCTGGACCGGCTCAGGGGTGAAGAGCGTCACGGTCGGCAGATCTAAGACCGCCCCCAGGGCCTGGGGGAACTCCCTGAACTTATTCCCGATGATGGGCCAATCCCCATCCGACATGATGGGATGGAAGAAGATACCAGTCACTCTTTTTCACCGAGCCAGCGGCAATACCTCGAATAGGACAATTTCGAAAAGACAGCCTTTCGTCTTTTTATATAGGAGAAGAGGATACTGAGTCAAGGAGGAACTGAGGCTCAGAGGGGATAGCGAGCCATGATCTCCTTATATTCCTTCACCTCCCCCTTCTTCCCCCGCTTGCGAAAGCCATTGATGAGTACTTGGCACTTGCGGTGGAGCTCCTCGATGGTCAGCTCCCGCATCTGCGGGGTCAAGGCCCCTATCTCCAGGATCTTGACCAGGGCACGCACCCGATACCGGTCATTCCCCCACCCCTGCTGGGAGAGCTGGCCAGGGTGCCCTCCCCTCTTGACGATCAGCTTCTGAGGGATGAAGTTAACCGGAAACCGCGCAGCCATCCGCAGCCACAGATCGTAGTCCTCACACACAGGGAAGGAGGGGTCAAAGGTCCCGACCTCCTCAAAAAGCCCCCGGCGCATGAGGGCCGATGACGGACTGATAATACAGAGGGGGAGGCATTTGGCATAGATCTCTCCTGAATATTTGGTGTGTTTCTTCCGGGGATTGACCCGCACCCCGCGCCTGATCCAAATTTCATCGGTATAGCAGAGCTGGGCCTCGGGATGTTCATCCATAAAGGCGACCTGTACCCCGAGCTTTTCCGGCATCCAGAGATCATCGGAATCCAGGAAGGCGATGAATTCCCCCTGGGCGAGCCCAAGGCCGTGGTTACGGGCCGAACTGACTCCATTATTATCCTGATAGGCATACCGCACCTGCCCGCGATAGTGCGCGAGGACCTCTTCCGTGCCGTCCTCAGAGCCATCATCCACCACAATCAGCTCATAATCCCCATAGGTCTGATCTAGGACGGATGCAACCGCCTCAACCACAAATGCCTTTCTGTTATGGGTGGGGATGATCGCCGATACCCGGGGCATAGACTAGTCCGTGAGGAGAATGAAGAGAGGGGATCTCAAAATCATGAGATAATGAGGTCCACGATTGCCCGTTTGCGGATATCGACCAGCCCACGGTCGGTCAGCCGCAGATACGGCAGACCGGTAAAGGCCAGGGTCTGCAGCGTAAGAAAGGGGCGGGGAATAAAGCCAACCCCCCTGCATCCTTCCTCGATCTCGGCTATGAGCTGGGCAATCTCCTCCAGCGGCTTATCGGAAATGCCACCGCAGATGGGGAGGGGCAGCTCGGCCACCACCTCCTCACCCTTTACCACCACAATCCCCCCCTGATGCTCCAGGAGGCGGTTCACCGCGAAGGCCATCTCCCGCTCAGTCGCCCCGACAACCAGGATATTGTTGGAATCCCAGATTAGACTGGTGGCCACCCCCCCTTCCCTGATCCCCAAGCCGTGCACAAAACCAACGGCATGCCGGGGGCGTTGTTCGTGCTTGCAGATATGCGCCATCTTGATGATGTCTTGTTCCGGGCTGGAGATGAGATTCCCAGCCTGAGCCTCCAGATCGGCCTGCAGCTCCTGGGTGATGGTCTCGTTGAGGCAATCAACCACCCTCACCCGGGCCCGCTCCCCTTTCCCTTCATAGTCATAGGGGATTGCAAAATCCGCCTCCTGCACCCCTTGTAATAAGGCAAAGGTATGGCGGGCGGCTTTTGGATAACGGTACCGAGGAGGTTCTTTGACCAATGCCCCCTTTTCGGCCACCACTTCCCCGTCCTTGATCACAATGGCCACTGATACCTCCTTGAGATCGGAGAGCAGAAGAAGATCGGCGATCTTTCCGGGCCCTATCCCCCCCAGCTCCCGCAAGCCGAAGTACTCAGCGGGATTGATCGTTACCATCTGGATAGCAACGACTGGATCAAACCCGGCGGCGACGGCCCTGCGCACCAACACATCCATGCACCCGTGCTCGATCAGCATCAGGGGATCGGCCCAATCAGTACAGAGCATCACATTTCTCAGGTCTACCCCTGTGTCCTTAATGGCCGCTATCGCCTCCAACTCCCTCCTGACAGACCCCTCCCTCACCATCACCGCCATGCCCAGGCGCAGCCTTTCAAGGGCCTCCTCAGCCGTCGTGGCCTCATGGCACGAAGTCGTCCCCGCAGCGCTATATGCTATCAACCGCTTCCCGCGGGCGCCTGCGGCATGACCCTCCCGGGTCTTGCCCATCTCCCGGGCAACGGCGTATAGGGCCATGGCGCGCTCATCCCTATCGAGGACCAGCGGCCAGTATGTCTCCCCGACCCCGAGGACGAAATCCTCCTTGATCATCTCCTGAAATGCCTCAAGGGAAAATCCCTTGCTGGTCTCGAGCGCGGGAAAGGGGGGGACCATGGAGGGGGTTGTCAGGTAAATACGCAGCGGCAGGTCCCGCGTGTCTTCAATGAACCATGCCACCCCGTCCCTCCCCGCGGCGTTGGCCATCATCGCCGACTCGGTGACGGCCGTGGTATTTCCATGAGGTACGGCATAGCGGGCGTATTCGGCGCACTGGACAATGCTGTCCAGATGGGTATGGGGATCGATGAACCCGGGGGTAATATACTGCCCCCCTGCATCGATGACGTGGGTATTATCCCCGATCATATGACTAAGATCCTCCCCCACGGAGGCGATCCATCTCCCCTTGATACCCACGGAGCAAGGCTCCTCTATCTCACCGGTGTACACATTTACGAGCGACCCGTTGAGGAGGACCAGATCGGCCTTCTCTTCTCCCAGGGCGGTTTTTATGAGATGGCTAATCGTATGATTGTTTACTGCTTCTTTTTTTGTCATCAGGACCTCCGGAGACAACCTATCAGGAGGGCGCATTGTATCACGTCCGCCCGCACGGGGAAAGGATAAGTTGCAGAAACTTGAATAATTTACAAAGAATGGATATACTCAATAACGTAAAAATTCTGCGATAGTTGATTTTTGGATCCCGCCTGGTTTCAGGTATAACATCGTGTAAGGAGCTGTTCTATGAGTCAACAAAAGAGTCAAGAAAACGAGATGAAGAAATTCACCGGCGCCTCGCAATACGTGCTGGACGACGAACTAGCGGAGATCGTCAACATCTCCACAGCCCTGGAGATGCCCCTCCTGCTCAAGGGTGAGCCCGGCACAGGCAAGACCATGCTGGCGCATGCCATTGCCGAGGCCCTCAGCATGAGGCTCATCGTCCTCAACGTCAAATCGAGCATGAAGCTCATCGAAGCCCTCTATCAGTATGACACCCTGACGCGGTTGAACGACAGCCGGTTTGGAGATTCCACCAGGGATGTCAGCAATATCGAGGAGTACATCAGGATGGGCAAGATCGGACAGGCCTTTGTTTCGGATGAGCGGGTCGTGCTGTTGATAGACGAGATCGACAAGGCCGATACCGATTTCCAGGACGACATGCTCGACATCCTCGACCAGATGCAATTCGACATCATCGAGATCGACAAGACCCTCACGGCAAAACACCGTCCCATCATCGTTATTACGTCAAACGCCAAAAAGGACCTTTCAGATCCCTTTCTCGGCCGGTGTAATTTCCACCACATTGCCTTCCCGGAACCCGACATGATGAGAACGATTGTCCAGGTCCACTTTCCCGATATCGACAAGGATCTGCTCAAAAGCGCCGTGCAGGCCTTTTACCGGCTGAGGGAGATCAAGAACGTCGAAAAGAAGCCCGCCACCCGGGAGCTCATCAACTGGATCAGGGCCCTGCGGTCGGATCCCGACTTCCGGGTCAAGGACCTCGTCAAGGGGAACATCCCCTATTTGGGGGTCCTCTTCAAGAAGAGCCCCGATTACGCCATGGCCCAAAAGGTGGTAAACCATTCCAAGATATAGAGGCTGGAGAGCGTATGTTCGTCGATTTATTCTATACCCTGCGCAAGGTAGGGATACCGGTCAGCCCCACCGCCTTCCTGCGCCTGCACCAGGCCTTGAGCATGGGGCTTGTCAACTCCGTCGATGACCTCTATACCGCGGCCCGCTCCATCCTGGTAAAGAGCGAGCGGTACTTTGACCTCTACGATCAGGTCTTTGCCCATGAGTTTCAGGGGGTCGAGCTCAAGGAGCCCGACGCCATTGAATTATCGGAGATCGTCCGCGCCCTCCTGGATGAGTGGCTGCAAAACCCCAGTCAATTGGCGGACGCACTCGGCATCGACGAGTCAGAGCTCGGCAAGATGAGCCCTGAGGAGCTCATCCAGTACTTCCTCGACCGGCTCAAGGAACAGACCGAGGCCCACCACGGCGGGGGGAAGTGGATCGGCACGGGCGGAACATCACCCGTAGGGCACTCCGGATACCACCCGGGCGGCATGCGGGTCGGGGGTATGTCAAGGAACAAGTCCGCCGTCAAAGTGGCCATGGACAGGCGATACCGGGACTACTCCCAGGAAGCCCCCCTCACCCAGGCCCAGATGGGTGAGGCCCTCAAGCGGCTGAGAAATATGGTCCCCATAGGGCCCAAGGACAAGATCAACGTGGACAAGACCATCTACCAGACCGTCAAGAATGCCGGTGAGATCGAGATCGTCTTTGACCGCAGTTTTAGAGACCGGCTAAAGGTCATCCTCGCCATTGACAACGGCGGCTGGTCCATGGACCCCTACATCGACGTGGTGCAGACCCTCTTTCATTACGCCCGGTCACAGTTCAAGGACATCAAGCATTTCTACTTTCATAACACGATCTACAAATTTCTCTGGGAGGACCCCCGCCGGCATTACAAACCCTTTCCCGTCGAAGAGCTCGTGCGGCTCGATCCGGAAACGAGGTTCATCATCGTCGGCGATGCCAGCATGGCCCCCACTGAGCTCATGACGCATGATGGCTCTGTCTATTTTGGCGAGTACTCCGGTAAGCCGAGTATCGAGCAACTGCGATTCATAGCGCAGAACTTTCCGCATGCCGTCTGGTTCAATCCGGTCCCTGGCTATGAGTGGCACTATACGCGCACCATCGGCGTCATCCGGGACATCTTCCCCATGTTCGAGCTCACCCTTGACGGCTTGGAAAAGGCAGTCACCCATTTGATGCGCAGGAATTAAAAACAGTCGGAAGAAGAATCCCCTCCCGAACCCCCTTTTTTCAAGGTAATCCTTTATAATGTTTTGCAAACGTGTGGTGAGGTTTGACCAAAAAAGGTTGTACAGAAAAGAGAAACCACCTGTTCTCCGGTTTCAGTGCGAGATCTGGTAAATTACTGGCCGATAACGTGGGGATGGTACAGGTTTGCCGGATTGCTGCGCCGCTTCAATCCAAGCTTTTTTGGCTTTTTCCACCTCCTCCAGGGCCTGCTCCGGCGTTTCACCAAAAGCGGAGCAGGAATCCAGGTCAGGGATGTCGGCGACGTAGCCGCCGTCTTCTTCGCTATAAAAAATATTGATATGATAGTCGCTCATTCCTCTTCCTCCAATCTGAGATTGTACTTTTCGACCAGCCGCAGAAACTGGCGGATCTGGTACGGTTTGGCTTCACCATTTACATTTTGCAGATTGACCAGTTCCGCGACATCAAGATGTAAAAAAATATGGTGGCTGCCGCTCGTGCGGACTAGCCGAAAACCAAATCCTTCGACCATAGTTACCATGTCTCCAAAGGCAACATTTCTTACATACCCATCGGAGAGCCTTTTGAGTAATTTCTTACGCTTCACTGAGGTGAATCCTCAATTGCAAAAAACGGACTGCCTCTAAGATACCAGCAAACAGAAATGGAATCAATGGGGGATAACAAGGGTAAGGGTGATGCCTGCGCAAAGGCAGAGAGAGCTACATGTTTGAATTATGTAAGAGGAGAGGAATATAGTGTTGGCTTATTTGCTAAGTAAGTATACCTCCGAGAATACCCCATCCTTTATTCGTGCACCAATCGGATAATTGTCACTTCCGGTGGTGCGAGAAACCGGAAGGGCGGACCCCACGTCCCGCTTCCCCTGCTCACATAGAGGAAGGCATTATGGGGGAGCTGCACCAACCCCGCATCGTGGGGGTAAAAGATCTTCACGATATAATTGAAGGGGAATACCTGCCCTTTATGCGTATGCCCTGAGAGCTGGAGGTCGAAGAGACCCTCTGCCTCTTTTGTAATTACTGGTTCGTGCTTCAGGAGAACGGTAAAGCGCCCGTGGGCCACCCCCCCAAGAAGGGCCCCCTCTGCAGGTCCGCGAAAGAGGCCGAAGCGCTTTCCCGTGGGGTCGTCAACGCCAACAATGGTCATAAAACCGGCCACTGTCTGTGCCTCTCCCCTGAGCACCCTAAAACCCGCCTTCTCACTGAAGCGCAGCGCCTGGTCGAGCCCGGCGTAGAACTCGTGATTTCCCGTCACCCCAAACTTGCCGTACGCTGGTTGTACTTCCCCCAGGAGCTCCGCAAGCCCCTTCAAATTGTCGATCTGCCCATCCACCAGGTCGCCGGTGGATACCAGGAGATCGGGATTGGCCCGCTCCACCTCTTCGAGAATCCGCTTCAGCCTCCCCTCTCTGACAATCAGCCCCACGTGGACATCCGATATCTGGACGATGGTAAAGGTCCCGACCCCCTTGGGGACCTTGGGGCTTTTGATAATGACCTCTTCGCTGCGGATAGCGCGGGCCTCAAACCCCCCGTAGATGGCAATTGCCGCGGCAACCAGGAGGGGTATGAAAAAGGCAAGATGGGGTGAAGGGGAGAGAGGGGAAAGGTTCGTTCGCAGGATGAGCCCAACGAGAGATACAAGCAGACGATAGAGGTCAACGCCGAGCGCAGTGATGAAGAACAGGAATATCAGCCCCATCCAGGTAAAGCCGACATACGAAAGGATACGGGCAAGGACCTCCAGGCCGCGGCTTTCTGCCATGCGCACCAGAACCGGCGCGCTGACCATGAGCGCCATAAAACAGATGAGGAGGATGATCAGCACTGTCCCCAGGGTGAAGACGGTCTTGATCTTTAAAAATATGTACAGGTGTAACAAACTATAAAGAGAAAAAAACGTCAGCAAAAAAAGCACAATGACACTCCTATGAATGTGGCGTTGCATGACATTGTATCACGCCCCGCACCCCTGGACAACCAGAAAACCTCAAGATTACTTTATAATGATAACCGGAAGGGGAATAGACTGGCCCCCTGGTGTTCCGTACATCCTCGACATTTTTTGAGGAGTCTGATAGTCTATAACAAAGGGGCAGGGCTTACTGCTTTCATAGGGAAGCAGAGAGGAGGAGGTTATGAAAAATGATGGATTCACCCGGAGGGATTTTTTGAAGGCGGCCGGTTTGGCTGCAATGGCGGCCGCCGTGGGATGCGTTCCATCACCACTTTTCGGCGAGGAGAGACCGCTCGCAAAATTCCCTGAAAAGACGGATCTCATACGACTGACATCGAGACCGCCACAGCTTGAGACACCACTCCACTATTTTAAAGAGCTGATAACGCCCAATGAAGCAGTCTTCGTAAGGTGGCATATCTCCAATATCCCCACATCCGTTGATCTGGATCAATGGAGGCTGAAGGTTGGAGGAAACACGGAGCGGGAGATGGAACTCTCATTCAAGGATCTAAAAAAGTTTGAAAAAGTCACCTATACAGCGGTCATGCAGTGTTCGGGCAACAGCAGGAGTTATTTTGAGCCCAGGGTCTTCGGCGGACAGTGGGGCAATGGTGCAATGGCCAATGTTACCTGGGGAGGGGCACGCCTGAGAGATATCCTCAACAAGGCAGGCATAAAACCCGGTTCAGTGGATGTCTTTTTTGACGGCCTTGACGGTCCACCGCTGACCTCAGTTCCTGACTTCATGAAGAGCCTGCCGGTCGACAAGGCGATAGAAGAGGACATCATTGTTGCCTATGAGATGAACGATACGTCGCTCCCCATGCTGAATGGCTTCCCAGCACGGCTTATCGTTCCTGCCTGGTATGCCACGTACTGGGTGAAATCGCTCAAGGAGATCAACGTGCTGGCAAAACCCTTTGAAGGCTTCTGGATGAAAACCGCCTACCGGCTCCCTGATACACCGTGTGGTTGTGTCCCCCCGGGGACTGCGGCGCACAGTACTGTACCGATCAACCGGATGACCACCAGATCCTTGATCATAGAACCTGCGGCGGGGGCGTCGGTTACGGTCAATCAACCAGTAGAGATAAAAGGCATTGCCTTTTCAGGTGGTTACAGCATCAAGGATGTCATAGTATCCACCGACGGCGGAAAGACATGGACAGAAGCAAAACTCGGTCGTGATATGGGACGATATTCATGGATCCAGTTCTCGTACCCATGGAGACCCACGAAACCGGGTGCATACACCCTCATGGCCAAGGCGACCAACAGCATCGGTGAGTCCCAACCCTTCGATGGCCTGTGGAACCCGGGGGGATATCTGTGGAACATGGTCCAGAAGAACGAAGTAGTGGTACGATAGAGAGGAGGAGACCATGAAAAAAATCATACTGTTTTTTTTGCTGGCGACCGCAGCGACAATCTGTTTTGCCTATGCCCAGACGGTTGTGTCAACGGGAGCAAAGAAAACGATCACGCTCCCGCCGGAGAAGGTTGACCTCAAACCTGGAAAAGGGATGGATACGGTGGCGACATCCTGCATTATCTGCCACAGCGTGGACTATATCCCCATGCAACCAAAAGGGACAAAAGAAAAATGGACCGCTGAGGTAAACAAAATGATTAAGGTCTACGGTGCTCCCATCAGCGAAGAAAACGCAAAGGTCATTGTAGGCTACATTGCCACCCACTACGGTACAGGTAAGTAAACGCTACTCTCTATACTTATAACTTCAAAAGGCAAGCTTGCGTGACGGCGTTTATTTCTTGTTGAGACCGATGATGTAGGCAATGACATCGGCAATCTGCTGCGGCATCAGACGCTTCTCATCTCCCACGGCCGGCATCTTCAATGGAGGATTGTCCCCTTCTGGGGCAGACCCGTGTTCGATAAAGAGGTCAATGTTCGTCGCATACGTTTTATAATCCTGGCTGTAGAGCGTGGGATCAATCGGATTCAAGGGGGGAACAGTACCATCCGCTGATCCGGGATTAGCTATACCCCCCTTCCCTTCCACATTATGGCAGCTGATACACTTGGCGTTAAAGATTTCAGCTCCCTTTGAAAAATCACCAGTCAGTTTTACCGCCTCCCCCGGACCGCCGGGGTTCGAAGGACGGGCCACCTCTTCTGACTCGGTTTCCGCAGATGCCTGAGTGGCCTGCTGTCCAGACCCGCAAGCCCAAAGGGGCACCACCAGAAAAAGTACTGCAATTATGTGCCAAATCCTGAGATTCATGCTCATGGTATCCTCTCCTTACGTGATGCAATTAGTCTACAATAGAAAGAGAAAGAGGGTCAAGGATAAAAAATAGACGCTCAATTACTACGTGATAACTGGAAGGAAAAGAGACCCAAACCTCCCCCACCTCTTTATTAAAAATATGATTGTGGGCCCCGCACCTCAGCTTGATTTTTGCGGACAACGGGGTCCCGTCTAACGGGAGATGCCCTTCAGCGGCACTCTCCCACCATAAGCAATAATAAAAGAGGTGATACCCTTTAGGGTACCCCTCTTCTCCCGGTGCAAAAAAAAATGTAAATTTACCCTATCTTTTTATACGGTTCAATGTTATATTAATAAAGCCAAATACAACCTCTCTGCTTGTCTGCTTTCCCATTATCTACAATCACACATGGAAATGGCCGATTGCCGAGTAGGACGGAACGGCCAAATACTATTTTAATACAAAAGGAGTACTATGCAACACAAAAGATTTGACGAATTGACATTATCAACAGAACTGCAACACGCCGTGACAACCATGGGGTTTGAGGACCTGACGCCGATCCAATCCGGAGCGATCCCGCTTATCCTTGACGGCAAGGACATTATCGGCCAGGCGCAGACAGGCACCGGGAAAACCCTTGCCTTCGGCATTCCCATGCTCGAGCTGCTCGCGCCGCGGGGCAGGCAGCTGGAGGCCCTCGTCCTCTGCCCAACGAGAGAACTCGCCGTGCAGGTTGCCGGGGAATTGAAGCGACTTGCGCTATACCGCAGGGATGTGCACATCGTCCCCGTGTACGGGGGACAGCCCATCAAGCAACAGCTCACCAGCCTCAAGAAAGGGGCGCGCATCGTCGTCGGGACGCCGGGACGCGTGATGGACCATATGAACCGGGGCACGCTGATATTCGAAGCGCTCACCATGGTGGTGCTCGATGAGGCGGACAGGATGCTCGATATGGGATTCGTGGACGACATGAAAACGATCCTCTGGGCCATACCGGAAGACCGGCAGACCCTCCTCTTTTCGGCGACCATCCCCCACTCGATCATGGACCTCGCGAAGAAGTTCCAGAGAGACCCGCACGTGGTCAACGTGGCCGGTGAGGAGCTGACGGTCCCCCAGGTGGAGCAGGCATATTGCGTAGTAAAACCGTGGATGAAGCCCGATGTGCTGTGCCGGCTTATCGACACGTACAAGCCCGCCTCTGCCCTGGTTTTTTGCAACACCAAGCGCAGGGTGGACAGGACCGTCAAGGACCTGCAAGCCAGGGGCTACGGCGCCGACAGCCTGCATGGCGACATGACGCAGTCCCGCCGCGACGCGGCCATGAAGCGGTTCCGCACGGGGCAAACGAAAATACTCGTGGCGACCGACGTGGCCGCCCGGGGTCTCGATGTACACGGGATAGAGGCGGTTATCAATTACGACCTCCCCCAGGATGAGCAGCACTACATCCACCGGATCGGCAGGACCGCGCGGATGGGGAGAAGCGGCCGCGCCTTTACCCTCGTCCTTGCAGAGGAGGTTGGAAGGCTGCGGGAGATACGCTACTGCGCCAATGCGCGCATAAACCGCCACGAGACACCTTTTCTTAAGGGCCGGAACAAGACGAAAGCGCAAAAGGCGAAACGCAGCCGCACCCATACGGCCTTCAAGACCAAGGGCCAATCAGGGCGCCTGCACGCCAACCCGGCATAGAAATCTCCTGCCCTCGTCCCTCAAGCAAACAAGGGGAACGCCTTCAACAGCGTTCCCCTTACATTTATAAAACCGATGCAAAGAAAATAGACCTAATTCCCTATTCCGACTCGGGGTCTTCCGGCATCGCCTCTATATTGGACCATTCGTAGCCGCAGTCCTTGCACCAGAAGCGCCGGTGCAGAGAGCCCTCCTTACTGCGCTCATGGATAATAACACGGATCGACTGACAGCGTACACAACTGAAATCAGGCGGTTTTATCTGCGGCCTCGTCATCCACCCAAAGAAGGCCCCGATATGCCAGTCGTAGCGGAACATGAAAACAACGACGAGGAATGCAACGAGGAGCGCGATCTCAAGGAACAAAAACGGCCGCCACGGGGTGTTATAGAGGGATATAAACTCGTACACGATGAGGAAGAGGGCCACGATAACCGCACACAGTATTATGACGGTTTTACGGGTCATGTCACGATCTCAATTAAATGAGGAAGGGGCAAAGAAAAGAGACCAACCTCCACCTTGATGCTGTTGCAGTGAGGAGATATTGTCTAGACCGAAGAGCGGTTTTCAATCTTTTCAACCAGAACTTCCTGTCTTGTTTCCTTGATTATATTGTTAAGTCTTCATGAATGCTATCAAGTTTTTTATTAACCCTGGTAACTCCTTCCGCAAGCCGTCTCACCTCATCCCTAATGCCTTCAATAGATGCATGAAATTGTTGAACGATCTCTTCTTTGAAGCTTATTAATTCTTTTTTGGTGATACGGTTCTCCTGATAAGTGCCGGCCCTTTTCAGGGATGAACTCTGCCCCGATTCGTTCAAAAAGAGAATCCTCCCTTTTTTCTCATATGGTTTCGCTGATACCGTGGATGCGGATGCGATGTTCATCAACCACCCACAGCCGTCCGGCGAGCGGTTCCTTATCCACATGCTCAATGACTCGGGCAACAACTCGACGGACTGCTGATCGGTTTTTCTTTCGCAACCGTAAGACGATCAAACCAGGGTATTGCTCCGGTGGGAACATCAGTATATTTGAAAAGTCCAGATCGAGAGAAATAAGGATGCGTCCTTCGGATTGACTGAGGTCGGCGATATCACGGTCAGTACGGCCTTGGAATCCCTGATCGAACACGGTCAGGGCATCGTAACCCCTTCCACGGAGAAAATCTGCGATCTCCAGGTGAAGGCTTTCATCAATCTTGAAACGCATCAGGCGAACTTTTGTTTCAAAGGAATGTGACGTTCTTCTGCCAGATCAGCCGCATAGGCAATAGTTGCCTGAATGTCCTCGCTCGTCACGTGATAACCCTTGATGATCGATTCATACGATTCGCCGTCAGCCAAGTTGTCCAGGATGACGGAGACCATCACGCGGGTGCCTTTGATGCAGGCCTTGCCATGGCATATATTCGGGTCAATGCTGATTCGTTCTCGCCAGTTCATGGGTAGCACCTCCTTATGTTCACGGCATCGCCAACAGCATGGCGTCCAAGAGACGCCCTTCTCCTGTAGGATATAACGCGGAGAGGATGTTGGCAAGCATTAAAAAAACAGGCCTGAGCGTTTATAACAGGCTGAGGGCATCAGTCATCTGCGCGAACACTGTGGAGCCCCTCCAGCAGGAGCTGAAGGATCCTTTTAACATCGCGACATCCCGCAGCAGCAGGTTACATTGATTCTTGTCAAGAATTTCCCCCGACAGGAGTCGGGGGCCTGCTGCGGCCGCGGGGCCACTGATGATCGTATTCGTGCCCATGTGTTCCTCACCCCTTGAAAAAGACAGATGCAAAAGAAATAGACCTAACCCCCTTTGTTACGAGTTGGCCTTGTTGATCCCTCCGGCGCTGACTACTTGTTGTGCCCTTTTCCCTTGTCCTTGTCTTTTCCTTGTCCCGTGCCAGCGCTTCCACCCGGCACGCCGGTGAAGGAGAAA
>Ga0307419_10000231_pt1 | contig 26558 bp, 20 predicted proteins | sample SalMarWE160230MG_2_FD_202512 | JGI IMG/M metagenome (GOLD analysis project Ga0307419, IMG submission 202512) | Salt marsh sediment microbial communities from the Plum Island Ecosystem LTER, Massachusetts, United States - WE1602-30 | ecosystem: Environmental > Aquatic > Marine > Intertidal zone... | reverse complement strand
ACAATTTTTATAATCAGACTCAATAAATTAAAAAGGACCGAGTCCCTTTTGAGGGACTCGGTCCTTTTTTCAAATAACTAAACATTAAACCCGCCGATTCGATCCAGCGGGTTTTTTCTTCTAGAACACTAACCGGATTACAGATCCCGGTCTATGATATACATACCTAATTTTTCAAGTGAGTCTTTTTCACGGCTTTCTGGGAAATCCCCCAATTTATGAACCGCATTTTCAGCACATTCCCTGGCCTCGTCCAGCGTCTTTTCGATCACTCCGCTTTGATTGATTCGCTGGATCAATTCGTCCGCATCAGAGTTTGTGGCACTCCCATCCAGGCAAGCCAATAAGACCTCATCTTCAGGAAATTGTTCACCATAATATATCGCAGGCAAGGTAGGAGTTCCTTGACGCAAATCATTGCCAACAGGTTTACCTACCCGGACCTGATCACCAGTAAAGTCCAGCACATCATCCACAATCTGGAAAGCTTTCCCAATTTCCTTGCCATACTCTTCAGCCGGTTGGATGTATTTTCGATCTGCGGGGCTGATCAAGGCTGCAGCCCTGGCGGACAATGCAAATAATGAACCGGTCTTCTCGTATATTCGACGATAATAATCATCGCGGGTTGGCAAATGGCTGCGTCCGAATAACTGTGATATTTCCCCATTGACGATAATGCTCAACGTTTTGGCAAATAATCTCATCGCCTCAGAATTATCCAATTCAGCTGCAAGCAGGGCTGCCTGGGCAAAAATATGATCTCCGGTCAATACAGTCGCAGCTGGGGTCCAATGCGAATTTAGAGTTGGATTTCCTCGACGTAAAAGGGCACCATCAATCAGATCATCATGGACCAGTGTTGCTGTATGCAACATTTCGATAGAAGCGCTTAGAGAAATCAATTTTTCCTCTTCAGCGTCCAACAAGGATCCCATTAACAATGTTACGATCGGACGGATACGCTTCCCGCCCGAAGTCATCAGGTGTTCGAAAGCTGATGTCAGATCAGGATGATACCCCGCTGACCTTGACATCATTTTTTGATCTACCTTGATCAATCGATCTTCAAGGTATGTTAAGAAACCTACATTAATCAACTTGCTACTCCCACTGAAATAAACAGGCTGCATTTTCAGCAGTCTGTCTGGCTGTCGTCTCAAACGGCAGACCTTTTACTTCACTTATTTTATCAATAATATACCGAACGTGGGCAGGTTCATTCCGTTTTCCCCGAAAAGGTTGTGGTGTCAGAAATGGACCATCCGTCTCTATCAGCAGCCTGGAGACCTCAATCGCTTTGACCAGATCTCGCAGCTGGTCCGCTTTCTTAAAGGTAACAGGCCCGGTAATGCCAATATAGAATCCGGCCTTGAGAGCGCGTTGGCCCTCATCTAAATTTCCCGAGAAACTATGGATAACGCCTGGGGGATAACTGCGATTGGAAAAAGGTGGTTCCGCAGCTGCTGTCCAATTTTCGATGATGCATAACAGATCCTCAATACAGGAGCGATCTTCCTCAGATTTATTCCTGACATGCAGGATCACTGGAAGATCCATTTCCAGAGCTAGCTCCAGCTGTTCGATGAGGATCGCCTTCTGGACATCCCTTGGTGTTCGGTCCCTGTAGTAATCCAATCCAATTTCCCCAATCGCTACTACTCGGGGGTGTGCTGCTAAGTCTTTCAGTGAAGCCAGCGTTTTCGAATCCCAACCAGTACCGCTGTTGGGATGTACACCAACCGCAGCGAATAAGATCGGATCCATTTCGACCAGGGAAAGAATCTCACGGCTGGATATAAGGTCAATTGCCGGAATCAGGATCCTATTAACTCCTGCTGTCCGGGCCCGGTTCAATATTTCAGGCAAGTCTTCCTGATAGTTTTGAAAATTTAAATGACAATGAGTATCCGTTAAATTCACTAATCCTCATCATCGATGCCGGCGATTGAGAGCCCATCTTTTATAATCGCATCAACACGGTCGGCGTAGGTCGTTTCACAATATACCCGGAGGATCGGTTCAGTCCCGGAAAAACGGATCAATAACCAACCACCATCCTCAAGGACAAATTTATAACCGTCAAGGGTCACCAGATCTGTCACTTTTAATCCACCGATGGTTTTTGGATTAGCTGTTAAGATCCTTTGGATTTTATCCGCCCGATCCCCCTTAAAGGGAGTATCAATGCGGTCGTAATAGTGGGCGCCGACCTTATCAAATAAAAGCTTCAGGAGTTCAGATGGTTTTTTACCCATCTTTACCATAAAATCGAGGAAGTACAAACCGGCCAGAATGCCATCACGCTCCGGGACATTGCCTCTGAAAGCATATCCTCCCGATTCTTCTCCGCCTATCATGGCATTTACTTCTACCATCTTGGGTGCAACATACTTAAATCCGACCCCGGTGTTATACACAGGAACACCGTAGATCGCTCCCAGTTTCTCCAACATGGTAGTAGTGGAAAGTGTTTTTACGATTGGCCCCCGTTCTCCGCGAACTTCCAGTAAATAATAAGCCAGCAGCGCATAAACCCTCAGCTGATCCACAAATTCACCGTTTTCATCACCGATCCCAATTCTATCGGCATCGCCATCGTTGATCAACAAAACGTCTGCTTGATACTCACTTATGGCGGCCAGGCCGACATCAACATTGGGCGGAATGGGTTCCGGGCGGGCCATTTCTGGGAAGTTCGGATTTCGTTCCTTATGGATCTCAAAGACCTGGGTTTTCCCTCCACCTATCAATTTGGGGAACCACCCCACTCCATTTCCCCACATAGGATCTACCAGCACTCTTAAACCAGCATCCTTTATCGGCTGCAGATCGATCAGGGTTTTAAGATGTTCAATATAGGCCGGCGCAGCGTCAAAATATTCTACCAAACCTTTTTCAAGAGCATCCTTAAGTGGAATTCTTTTAACATCTTCTACCGTATCGGGAATATTCTTTTCAATCTGGACCAAACCTTCTGGGTCGATCGCGCCGCCGTTATGGTCCCGGACCTTAAAGCCATTATCTGTATACGGGTTATGGGAAGCTGTGACATTTACAGCCGCGGATGCCTTTTTATCTACCACGGCATAAGAAATAACCGGTGTAGGTGTAGGACCATTGGTCAAATACACCTTTAATCCATTACCTGCCAGCACCTCGGCCACTGCAGCTGCAAAAAGTTCTCCCTGGTAACGCCGATCATGACCCACAATAACACTGCTATCCTGCAAACCTTCGTCAGCCAGGTAGGACGCAAAACCCTGGGTACAACGTCTCACATTGGCAAAAGTATAATTTTCACCGACATGACCCCGCCAGCCGTCTGTTCCAAACCTGATTTCCTGCACCATAAATCCTCCCAATATAATTGGAATAAAGCCAAGGTATTATAACAAAGAGCATTAGGATTGGGGAGTAACCCGAGGGCTTTCCCCTGTGTAAATTCGGATTGTGGACCGGTATTATTCAGAGTATCCCTGACATGCTATAATCGCTGAGAGTATAAAAACATGAAAAGAATCTATTTAGACTACGCTGCAACTACACCGGTTGATGAACGGGTGATAACCGCCATGCTGCCCTATTTTAAGGAAAACTTTGGCAATCCTTCATCCCTGCATGGATTCGGCCAGGTTGGTGAAAGAGCCCTCGATGAATCCCGTCGCAGTATCGCTTCCAACTTGGGTGCCCTTCCATCTGAAATCATCTTCACATCCTGCGGTTCTGAGAGTGATAATCTGGCTCTCCGGGGCACAGCCTTCACCAGACGGGAAGAACATGGTTACAACCATATTCTGATCTCACCCATTGAACATCCAGCCATCCAGGCAACCGCAGAGCAATTGGCAGAGCATCACGGATTTGAAATTAGTTATTTGCCAATTGATCACTCCGGTCAAGTTAACACGGAGCTAATGGAAAATCACTTCCGGGAAGATACCGCGCTGGTCTCCGTAATGGGAGCCAATAATGAAATCGGCACAATAAATCCAATCCAGAAAATTGCCGATCTATGCCAGGATAGAGGTATTCCTTTTCACACCGATGCTGTGCAATACGGGGCTCATCTAAAAATCGATGTTGAAAAGCTGGGATTAGATCTGTTATCGCTAGGAGCACATAAGTTTTATGGGCCAAAAGGCGTGGGAGTTTTATATATTCGTTCCGGGATGAGGGTGATGCCAACGTTAACCGGCGGATCACAAGAATTTGGCCTGCGAGCAGCAACAGAAAATATCCCATTAATTGTCGGAATGGCCAAAGCTTTTAGTCTGGCCCAGGAAGAAGGAGCTGTCAGACGGGAGCGTCAAGTTCTCCTTAGAGATCAAATCATTGAGTTTGTGCTGGAAGAGATCCCAGACAGCCGGTTAACCGGAGGAGGTCCTGAAGAGCGTCTGCCAAATCATACAAGCTTCGTTTTTAAAAACCTGGATGGGAACTTGCTGATCCAGGTACTGGACAGCGAGGGATTTGCCTGTTCATCGGGTTCAGCCTGCAAAACCGGTGATCCTAAACCCTCCTCAGTACTGACCAACCTGGGATATGAGCCGGAATGGGCTCTAGGCTCATTGAGAGTGACCCTCGGAAAAGACACAACCCAGGAAGAAGTGGATAAATTCCTCTATATCCTGCCAGAATGTGTCCAGCGGGTGAGGGAGGCATCCAGGTGAGGTCCCCTGTTGGAAGCCGGATCGTGGTCGGGATGAGTGGAGGGGTGGATAGTTCCGTAGCTGCCGCACTGCTCAAAGACCAGGGGTACGATGTGATTGGCGTCATGCTTCGGCTGTGGAGCGATAGCGAAACAGAAAATCGCTGCTGCGCGCCAGATGCCCAATTGGAAGCTCGACGCATTGCAGCCCAGCTGGATATCCCCTTTTACGTCATAGATGCCCAGGATGCTTTCTACCAGGCAGTTGTCCAACCCTTCATAGACGGATATGCGGGAGGAATTACACCAAATCCCTGCCTGAATTGCAATCGTCAGATCCGGTGGCAGTTTCTGCTATCCAAAGCCAAAGCCCTGGGCGCGGATTATATCGCTACTGGACATTACGCCAGAATCCGGCAGTCTGAAGATGGGGCTTACCAGCTCCTAAAAAATCCTGACCCGGAAAAAGATCAATCCTATTTTTTGCATGTCCTGACCCAGGAAGATCTCAGTCGGACAGTGTTTCCCCTGGCAGAGTTCTCCAAACCGGAGGTTCGGCAGTTAGCCAGGGAATATAAGCTTTCTGTCGCGGAACGTCCCGACAGCCAGGACCTGTGTTTTGTAGGCCAGGAGAATTATCGGGATTTCCTGAGAAAGATTGATCCCTCTTTATTAAAACCTGGACCCATCCTGAACCCCGCTGGAAGCGTTCTTGGTGAACATCAAGGTTTGGCTGATTATACGATCGGGCAGCGGAAAGGATTGGGGATCGCCGGGCCGGAACCATATTATGTGGTCGACAAAGATCTTTTAAATAATGCCCTGATCATAGGATCAAAAAATGACCTTGGACGGATCAGCTTTAATGCAGAAAGGATCAATTGGATTAATGGAGAGACTCCATCCGTCCCATTTATAGCTGATATCAGAATCCGCTATAAATCCAGAGCAGTGCCGGGAAGGGTAACGCCGCTTGATAACAATCTGGCACAAATTGACCTGACTGAATCACTGCCAGATATCACGCCTGGACAGGCTGCGGTCTTTTACCAAGAACAGATCTGCCTTGGCGGCGGCATCATTCAAAGGGAGGTTTTATGACTGCGCCAGCTTTAATATATAGTTTCCTACTGGCTACTTTCCTGGGATCCACTTTCCATTTTTTGAAAGGAGGCGGCGGCGGGCGGTTTTTGTTTTTATTGATCCTGTCCTGGGTTGGTTTTATCATCGGCCATTTACTGGGCACAGCCTGGGAGATACATTTCCTGATGATCGGTCCCGTATCAGGAGGATCAGGCGCTGCCGGAAGTATCTTATTTTTAATTGTGGGCAATTGGTTCAGCCGCCTGGATCAGTCATGATCATCGACCCGGAAAAAATCAGGAAGCAGCTCAGTCATTCCGAGTTAGACAACCCCCAGACCTGCCCTCCCGGGCCGGAGATCCAACCTCACCAGACTTCACCGGCAGCTGTATTAATCCCCCTGGTACATGATGGAGATATCTGGAAACTCCTGTTCATCAAGCGCACTCAACATCTCTATGACCGCCACAGTGGGCAAATCGCCTTTCCAGGCGGCAGGATGGATCAGAATGATCCATCTCTGGAGTTCACCGCCCTTCGAGAAACCCAAGAAGAAATCGGAGTAAAACCGACAGATGTTGAGATCCTCGGACAATCCTGCTCGATCACTACAGTTACTGATTATGAGATCAACCCCTATGTTGGTCTACTACCCTGGCCTTATCGAATCACACTTTCAACGGAAGAAGTAGAAAAGACAGTTCTGATCCCAATTGATTGGCTGGCAGATCCAAAAAATCATCAATTTAGATCCTGGGAATCACCCTTTGCGCCAGGTATGAGACTTCCGGTGGTTTTCTTCAATGAATTTGAGGGGGAAATATTATGGGGCGCTACAGCTCAGATAGTGATAGATTTCCTTGAATTGATCAAATATATCCCCTGAGAAAAGTCTAGCGATCTGGCTCGTTGATCGATCCAATTAGCCGTACAGCATCGATCTCATTCCATCCCAAACCAAGCTGGGATTGATCTAAAGTGATGCGCACCAGGTTGGTTTTAAAATCAATCCCTTCAACCGGAACGATCAGCTGATATGGACAGGAACGATCTACCTGGACGGGATTCTTCTGCAATACGGTATAGTAACCTCCAGTTTCTGGATCAAAAACCTCAACTTTAACCACCTGGTCAGGGTTATAACTTTCATGGATCACAATTTCCAGAGGATAAACAGCTGCTGAAAAAGAAATCTCCAGGATAGCGATTGAATCGCTGGCAGCTGAAGCCCATGCAAATTGATAATCCCCACAGCCAGGCGCATCAGGCTGTCCTGCTGCTTGCTCAGCTCCCCATTCAGGATTGGCAAACTCTGTATCTGCTTCGGCGCTTATTCCCCACTGGTATACCACACCAGTGGCCGGATAACGGTCTGCCGCGACTTGAGTTGGGTTAAGCGTGGGAGTTGGCTCAATAATTCCGGTCGGTAAGGGGTCGTTCTCAACCGGCCTTGAGCTGCAGCCCGAGATGAGGACAACCATTAATAACAACCCGAATGGTACTGATTTCTTCATGGAATCTATCATACTCCATTTAACCAAAAAACCATCCCGACTGGAAATATCCTGCCGGGATGGTTGATCGTTATCTTAGATTGGATTACTCTTCTTCGGCTTCGCCTTCTTCCTCTCCTTGCGCTTCTTCCATCAATTCAGCATCTGTGAGTTCCTCGAAGAGCTCTGCGCCTTCCTCAACCTCATCTATGATTTCCTCCATCAGGGTTGCAGCAGTTGCTACAATCACTACGCTATCCGGATCATCAAGAATTTTCACATCACCGGAGATCACCAGATCTTTCACCAGGATATGATCACCGATCTCATTTAATCCCGAGACATCCACAGAGATCGTGTCTGGCAGATCCTTTGCTTTTGCTTCGATTTGCAGTTCTTCCATACTTAAGATCAGTAAAGCTTCAAATTCCTCTATTGCCGGTGCCACACCTACCATAACCACAGGCACTGTGGTGGTGATGGTTTCTTCCAGCGACACAGCCTGGAAATCCATGTGCAGCAGATCACGCTTGATCACTTCTCGCTGAATTTCACGGACCAGGGTTAGAAATTCATCTTTACCAAGTTTAATGCTGATCAGGGTATTGGCACCCACTTTTTTCAGAACCTGAACAACCTGCCTGGTCTCCAAAGTGATCGCCATAGGTTCGATCTCTTGGCCGTAAATGACCGCCGGAAGTTTTCCTTCCCGACGAAGAGCTTTTACTTGTTTGCCAATAACTTCTCTTTTTTCTGCATCTAAAAGATACTTTTCCATTTTTTCCATCCTCGAAGCGCCTCTCACCCCCCACAACGGGCAGTTACCTTCGCTTCTATAGAATAATAATTTTCAGCTAAAGCATTCCATCATCCAACTTCGGTTAACAAAAAAAGACCGCCACATACTGGTGACGATGAATTTTTAGCCGGGGAGATTGTAACTTGCCCCAATAATTTCGTCAATACCTGGCAGATAATTGAGATTTTCCAGAATAAGCAGATATCTGAGAATTTGGCGTAATTCTTGCATCTTATTCTCCAGACCATTCATCTACAGGATGGAATCAAACCATTTTACTTCTTTGAGTATTAGGCACAATACTTGCACAAAGAAGAGCAACACTAAAAAAGGAGTTTTTACAATGACTATGACCATCTTTGAAATTGCCCGTGTTTTATCTGCCATGGCTTCAGGTTTATTCCTGATCGGCTTGATCACCTTTGCAACAGGTGTTGCGATCCTGATCATCCGGTCCATCGGCAGTGATACAAGAGCGATCAGCAAATCGATCATCCACATCACAGAGAAAGGAATTGCGGATGATCTATCTGGGCTGGTAGACAACGCCTCAAATCTGATGGCAGCCACCAGCAATCTTATCCAGACAACTAAAGGGATTGGGGTATTCCTGATCATCAGTGGATCCCTCTTTATGATCTTTGGTATCGTCCTGACTCTTTATATCGGCCTCAACTAACGGATCTGCCATGGAACAACTGGAACTTCAACGACTCAAAACACTAAAAAGCATTTTTCCTGAAGACTCATGGTCCTGGGCGATTACCGCATTAAGGCGAAATCCCACCATCTGGGCTGAATTTGATTCTGAAGATTTTTCCCAGATCCTCATTCAGGATATCGGAGTAGAACCTCAGGAATGGACGCCCGGCCGGATTGGCGCAGTTCTTTTCTCCAGGGATGTCGAAGAAGAGATCCCTTATCCGATCGATTCCTTTGATGACCTTTCAGCAGAAATCAAAGGATTAGTCCATCAAACCTATCAAGAATTTGAAGAGAATGAGAGCGAATCACCTGATCTGATTAACGGTTTTTTGCTGGCACTGGCCCTGCTGGGAGAAAAAAGGGCTGGTAAAAGTTGGGCCGAGCTCCTTAATCAATATAAGGACAGGATCAACTGGCAAACACCGCTGGTAATCTTATTTAACCTGGTGAAGGACCCCGCAGAATATCTGCGCTTTCTCGATCCCGAATTTGCCCTGCAAGTTCTTCTCTCGAATCCTTCAACTCCGGAAACCCTGGTGGATATCCTGGTCAAGGTTGTGGCCTTCCTGGATATCGGTGATCTGGAAAAATGGTTTAAAGTGATCCAGAAAGAAGTTCCCGACCTGGTTGCCATGATTGCCCAGGCTCTTTTATCCAGTCTGGACCTCGCCAGCGGCAGCATCCAGGAAATCCTGATACTTTCTTTCCTAAACCAACTGGCAGGCCATGATGAAAAGGCCTTAAAGCTTCTGGAAAAGGCCGCGGATCAAAATCAGAAACTGCAAGGAAAGGTGACTGCTAATCTGACCAAGGTTAAATCCCACCTGGATGAACCTCGAGTCAGCGATCAGGCCTGGAAGGATTTAAAAGGATCTCTCAGCAAGGAGAACCTACCCGAAGAAAGCCTGACTGAAGTGGCTGATATCGTCATTTCCCTACTGGAAAACAAACAATATGCAGCGATCGGAGATCTAGTTGAAAAACTTCCTAACCCACTTCCAGAACACCCCGAGCTGCTGATCGCCCTTTCTGAATATGCCTTGACTCAGGATCAACCTATCCGGGCGGAGCAAATGGCCCTGAAGGCTCTGAACCTTTCACTGGATAAACCCCAGCAGAACCTCAGTTCAGTTCTGCTCAAGGCTGGTCTATTTCGGGAGAGCGCCCAAGCGGCGCAAGATTACCTGAAGAAATATCCTAATCACCTGGGTTCCCATCTGAACTATATCGAAGCGTTAAGATCCCAGGGTAATTACGGAGATGCCGCCAAGGCAGCTCAGATCTTGACTGTTCTCTTCCCGCAGGACCTGGTACTACAAAGGAAACTGGCGGGATATCTGGAAGAGGCCGATGACTGGCAGGAAGCCCTCGAAGTCCGCGCCTCGATCTTGACCAAACAGCAGTCAGCCATTGAACAAGAAACCACACTAAATTCTTCCCTGCCCTTAAATGATTTAATTGATTTTGCTAACTGCGCTTTTTCTGCACAACAATATCGCCGGACAGTATCAGCTTGCAATCAGATCCTGGCCCAGGATCAGGAAAACAGCCCTGCCCTGTCACTAAAAGGCAGCGCTCTCTGCCATCTAGGACAGGATGACGAAGGATTCGCTTATTTAAATCGGGCAGTTGAGCTCACACCTGAAGCAGAGATCTCCTGGCTGACCCTGGCAGAATGTCAAAAAAGATCCGGACTGACCACACAAGCGCGGCAAACCCTCAATTCTGGTTTAACTGCTGCCAGCACTCAATCAATGATCTATTTTCAACTTGGACAAATTGAATCGGAAAGGAATAATCATTCCAAGGCGCTGGAACAGTACAAAAAAGCTTTCACAAACGCCGAGTCAGAGTCCCTTGATCAGAGATCATCTTATGACATCCATTTAGGGATCAGTAAATCCTATTATGCCCTGGGCCATAACGATCAGGCCCGTTTACATCTCAAAGAGATCAACGATCATTTCCCGGCCAACTTTGAAGCTAATCTTCTTTATGGCAAGCTTCTGCTGGATTTGAAACAGCCCCAATCAGCATTGCCCTATTTAATCCAGGTTGTAGACCAGGATCCAGATAGCGCAGACGCATACCTATTTTATGCAGATACGCTGCTGCAGGTTGGCAGAGATCCCCAGGCTGCGACTGCAGCACTTGGCAAGGCTCTGGCCCTCGAACCCAAAAATGAAATTGCCCTTGTTCTACTAGGAGATGCTCAAGCAGCCAACGGCGATTATAAAAAATCTATTCTTTCATTTCAGAAGGCCAGAGAAAGCCATTTGATGACTGATCCTACTTGGTCCCCAAGGATCAGCGCCGGGTTAGGAAAAGCCGCCCTTAAGTTAGGGGAAACCGAAACTGCCATTGCCGCTCTTAAAGATGGTCACGATCGTTATCCCTCAGATTTGAATCTGACCCGCAGCTTGGCCGACGCATATCGAGCTGCCAATTTATCAGCCAATGCGCTTGAAACAGCCAAAGATGCTGCTAATATTGCTCCCCAGGATCCTGATAATCTATCCTGGGTAGCCTCATTTACATTAGAACTTGGCTCACCGGAACAGGGAATCGCTTCTCTAAAGAAATTGATCCGTATCAATCCTGAAGATCCCGGTGCATACATTCTGCTCGGAAAAGCCCAGGCTTCGGCCGGAAATCAAGAAGAAGCTGCCAATGCTTTTATAATGCTTTCAAATTTCGATGATATTCAGCCGGAAGATCTACTTTTAGCTGGCGACGCGCTGATTAGTTTAGGAAAAATCGAACCTGGAATGGCCAGCTTAAAAAAGGCAATTAACATTTGCGAAGCCAATCCAGAACCCTCTCCCCTGCTGCCAAAAATATGGTCACAACAGGCAGTTGGTTACGCCCTGCTTGACGATCAGCAGACGGCCCTTGAATTATTAGACCAGGCTATCAGCGCTGAACTTAATGAACCCGAATGGCGCATCCAAAAAGCGGACCTTCTCATCAAGGGAGACCGTTATCAAGCCGCTATCGCCAGCCTCTCAAATGCACTGGATCTTTCACCCAGCCAACCTGCACTTCATAAAAAGATGGCCAAGGTACAAAGCCAGGTCGGAGCTTCCGAAGAAGCTTTTTACCATGCCCAGGAAGCGCTCTCAGAATACCAGGATAGTGGCAGCTCTATCGAAGAAATCGAACCTGCCCTTGCCCTGGCCGCAGACCTGGCCTGTGGAACTCTCCGGATCGACACTGCATTAGAATTATTGGCCAACCTTGCTGCTGGATCCATTCCTCAGGGTGAGATCCTTTCCGAGGATAAGATCAACAGCCTCTGTTTGGCCGCTGAATTGTCCCTAGATCAATCACAGGAAGTTAAAGCGGCTGAGATCAGCAACCTGTTAGTATCCCAACACGCTGACCATTACAGAGTGAATGCACTTCAAGCCAGAATATTAAACCGGCAGGGAAGCTTAAATGAAGCTCTTGATAAATACGATGCCGCTGTGGCTGGTTGGAAAAATACTCCAACTGACAAACGCGCATTCAGCACCGCGATGGAAATTGCCCTAGGTAAAACCGCCCTTGAAATCCAAAGATGGGATGAAGCAGCTGCTCACCTGCAGCATGCAGTCGATATCTCTCCTTTAGAAAAGCGAGCCCTTTATGAACTGGCCAGTGGTTATATCATCCTGGCAGAAAATCGGCGCTTTTTCGAGAACTTCAAAGTCATCCACAATGCTCCCAGTCAGATCGCGATTTCTTCGGATGTTTATCAAAACTTCCAGAGCTGTATAAAAGCACTCCGTGAGCTTGAAGTTGATGAGTCCATTATTCATAAAATAGAAACCCGGGGTGACGCAGTATTTTTGCCCTCTCAGGAATCTGCTGATACTTTGCAGTCCCACGCAGAAACTCCTGCAGAAAAAGCAGCTCTGATCGCTGCCTACCGCCACAGCCGGCAGAAGGTATTTGCCTCCCAGACTGCGCTTGATCACATCAACGGACTTGGCGAAGATCCCATCCTGGATGCCCAGATAGCTCTGGCTTTGGTCAAAAGCAAACCCAGTCAGGCTTTCAAAGCTGCATCCTCCGCCCTGGAGGGGGCTAAAAGAGGTCGCCAGACGCAACTGCCCCTCTATTTTGTCCTGCAGGCTCTGACCGCTAAAGCAGTTGATGATCTGCTGACAGCAGAAGAGTCAATGAGTAAAGCCCTTCAGATCTGGGATACTGAGCCCCGCTGGTATGCTATGGCGGCAGAAATGACACTAAATTATGAGAAAAAAGTTGCCTATTATCATCAGGCAATTGAGCTGGAACCAGAATACGTAGGTCACTACCTCGCTCTCAGCAAACAGCAATTAAACGCGAAGCAGGGTGTAACTGCAGTGAAATCTATCGATACTGCCCTCTCTTTGAATCCCGAATATGTGGACAGTTGGATTCAGCGAGCACTCGCAAAACGCGCTTTACATCGAATGCCGGAAGCCTTGGCCAGTATCAACGAAGCCCTTACATTAGCTCCGGAACACAAAGAAGCCAGAAAAACCGCCGCCTTATTAACCTTCGAAAATGGCAATTACAGGGATTCAGAAAAACATCTGGTAACCCTGTTGGGACAGGAACCGCATGATACAGAGTTATTAGCTCTCTTTGCCAGAACCCTGGCAGCTCAAAAGCAGAGTGAGGAAGCCATGCGAGTGATTGATAAAGCGATCTCTCTTGATGAGGAATCCCTTGAGTTGAAACTTCAGCGCGCATCCATGATCAAGCAGATCGAAGGTCCACTGGCGGCGATTGATGAATTAAGAATAATCGGCAGCCACTACCCCGACCGATATCCCTTGGTAGTTGAATTAGTAGCAACTTTAGCTGAAGCTGGCGAAATGGACCAGGCGATTCGAACTGCCCTGGACATTCTGCAAAACGATGAAGTAGGCCATACCAAAGAACAAAAAGCCCATCTGTATCTGATCACAGGCCGGCTGCTGCGCAATACAGGTCAACTTGATCAGGCAGTTCATCATCTTTATAAAGCAAAGAAGCTTGTCGATCCGAACTATGAGGCCATTCTGGAATTAGGACGCGTGCATCATGACCGTCGACAATACAACCTGGCACTGGAGCAGATCCAAAAAGCAATTGATATAGAACCTGAAGAAGCAGAAGGGTATTACCAGGCTGGAAAGGTCCTCAAAGATCTAAAACAGTACAACCAGGCGGAAAAAATGCTCCGAAAGGCTTCTAAACTGGCCCCAAATGATTTGAAGATCCACCGCCAGCTCGGAGTTCTGGTTACATTGAATCTGGTCCATGGAGAAAAACGTCAGCAAATTATGGTGTGATGGACTGAATAAAATTTCATTATCCAATTGCACATAATTCAATCCAAATCGGAAAATGAGCTTATGAAGAAAACTTCTCTAACGCCCCCCCGTCAGGGACAACCCTGGCAGAGAGACCAGCTGATCGAAATCCTCGGTGTTGCTGCAGCAGTTAATGAATACAACTTTATCAGAAAAGCCGCGCTAGCCTGGTTGGCAATTTATCCAGGCGATTTACCGGTACAGCTGATCCACGCCCAGGCTCTTGTAAAATCCATTAAGAATAACCAGGCTTCATCGCTACTTGATAATATCTGCCAGATCGATCCTGACTATTCGGAAGCGCAGCAAGCCCGCTTCGAAATTACCGCTCATGAGGCGATGAAAGAGGAAATTATAGGTGAATTATTCGCCCTGGTCCCTAATCAACGGATCTTCCGTGATCCGGAAATAAAAAAAGATCTTCCTGATTGGGCACATCCTTTAGCTAAAATCCGCGCCTGCGTTCAAAAAGGTGACCTGAAATCTGCAGCAAATATCCTGCCCGCATTGCTGGGTTTAAACCCAAAATCCGCTCTGGCTGCTGTCACTCATCTTGAACTCCTGGTTCTGGATCAGGAGACTCCAGATCTGGCCCTGCGGCAACTAGCGGAATATTACCAAAATAAATACCCGGATGCTCTTCTACCGCTGCTGGTCCTGGCGGATTCCTTGATCAAGGGCGGTCAAGCCGACCGGGGTGTGGGGTTGATCCACAAAGCTGCTTCACTCGATCTCACTGGACAGGTTGCACGCAGACTCTGGGGAGAAAATCACGCCTACCAGAACTTATGGCCGGACAGCCTAAGCACATACCTGGAAATCTCAATTCCAGCTGCTGTCAACGGCGCCTTGGGCTGGAACCAGCTGCCTTCCGGTTCAGCGCTTGATAAGAACCTGGACGAGGATGATTTCTACAACTTCAGTGAAACCAGGGAATCCAAAGGAGTATCAACTCCGGAAACCTTGATCAATATTGATGACGATCTGGAATTTGCGAGTCAGAAAAAAGCCAAGCGGATTGGCGGTAAATTTCCCATGTATGTTGTCTTTTCGACCCGTAAGGGGCTGGAAAAAAAGTATGGTCCAGAGACATCCGCAATCATCATTGAAGAGATGAGAAAAACAACTTATGCTGTTAGATTAAAACCCGGCTGGGGCGCTATCATGCTGTTAGCAGATGATCCTTCCAGCATGGCTAATTTCGGGCTCAAACCCACTCTTTCCGATGATCCCTGGGCTCTGAAACTAGCCCTGGTGGATACAGACCGAGTACTCAATGAAAAAGGATTGATGATAGGCGCTTTGTTGATTGTAGGTGGGCCCGATGTAGTCCCTTATCACAAGCTGCCAAACCCGGTAGCTGATATTGATGCAGACGTCCCGTCAGATAATCCCTACGGAACAATAGATGAAAATTATTTCATCCCTGAATGGCCGGTTGGCCGCCTTCCCGGCGGAGCCGACAACGATCCGGGATTATTGCTCGATATGCTGCGTCACGTATCTGAACATCATATGGGAACGATCCAGGATATGCGAAGCATTTGGGAACGTTTCCTGGAATGGCTGATTTCCTTGTTTAAAGGCACAGCTATTCATAACCAGAGTTTTGGTTATGTGGCTGAAGCCTGGAAATCCGCTTCCCAGGATGTCTTCAAGACCATTAAGGAGCACGGCGACCTCGTCACCTCCCCTCCCTTTGGTAAAGATACAGAGATTCCTGTACCTGTCACTCGTTATGGTTATTTTAACCTCCATGGCGTAGAGGATTCCCCGGATTGGTATGGACAGAAGGATTTCACTAACGGAAGTCTCGGTCCGGATTATCCCATTGCTCTACGCCCCCAGGACATCAACGCTTTTGATGACGCGCCATTATTCGTATTCTCTGAGGCTTGTTATGGGGCCCATCTTAAAGGCAGGGAAATCGAGGACTCAATCTCATTAAAATACCTTTCCCGGGGATCTCATGCCGTAGTAGGCTCCTCGGTAACCGCTTATGGATCAGTATCTGCTCCGCTTATCGCAGCGGATCTACTGGCGGAGAACTACTGGAAGTTCATTGATCAGGGTCTCTCAAGCGGAATTGCCCTGCAAAAAGCCAAGATCGAACTGGCTCGAGAGATGAACTCTCGCCAGGGATACCTGGATGGTGAAGACCAAAAAACCTTAATCTCGTTCCTGCACTTTGGTGATCCACTGGCCAGCCCTGCAACCGCGGAAAGGAAACAATCCAAAGCCCCTATGGCCGACTCACGACAAAAACCGGCTGAGGTAAAAACTGTCTGTGACCGCTCCAACCTTACTACAGATATCCCCTCTGCCACATTGATGCATGTAAAACATGTCGTCAAACGTTACCTGCCCGGCATGGAAGGCGCGGAAATGGTGCTGAGTACTGAAAAGAATGTTTGCAGTGGAGATGGTCATGACTGTGCCACAGCTCATTTTGGAAAAAAAGTTCAGGAGGAAACACTTGGCCAGCGTCATGTAGTGACCTTAAGTAAAAAGTTTGAGATCCCCCAGAACAGCGGTAATACGGTCCACCGTCATTACGCCCGGGTCACCTTTGATAAAGCCGGAAAGATGGTAAAGTTAGCGGTTTCTCGCTAGACAACAAAACAGGATCTGATTTTCTTACTGGAAATCAAATCCTGTTCTTTTTTTAATCTCTAAATTTTTTATTTCTGCAGTTTTTCCAGCAGATTCCATTCTTCTGCAGCAGCTAAACGAGCTTGTTTCTGCCAGAAAGCTGCTCCAGTGGTGGGGAGATTATTTTTCTTCAAGATCCTTACTAAATCATCCAATTCCATCAATCCCAGCTGCTCAAAAGAATAGATTCTTGCCTGATAGAGGGCTGATGCGCTCTTGGGTCCGATGCCTTTTAACTTTCTGAAATCATCTTTCTTGATAGCAGGACGTTTGACTTCTGAGCGAGGAACCTCTATGGTAACGGCAGATGTCCGTTTATAACAAGGTAAAAAGAACCAGCGCAGGAACCACCAGACCATCAAGCCTACAGGAACTCCAATCAAGGTGAACCAAAACCACCTAGGGATTAACCTCGAACTCTTTCCGGATCCATTTAACAACTGATCCTCCTGGATGAATGATTTAATTTCCTAATCTGTTTCTATTATAACATCCCTCCTGACCGGTTTCTCTTTCTACCCATCCTCGGCTGTCATGATAAACAAAGGTTTCATGGCAAATTTCTTATAATGGGGCCGCAAGCGTTCAGTGTTATAGAAACGGTCCACATCAACCACTTTGCTTGCTCCCGACAGGACCTCGATCGGCATATTGTCATACCGGCCGTTCTTGAGAACAACCAGCCGTCCATGCACACCCTGCAGGATCAGATCCAGGGCCAGGTTGCCATACGCCATGGGAACGATCGAGTCTATAGCGTCTGGGCTGCCGCCGCGGACCAGGTAAGCCAATTTTTGGTTCACCACATTGATCCTCTTCCCATTGTTGTATTTGGCAGAGCGATTTTTCAATTCCTCAGATACCATATCGCCGATGCCCCCCAATTTTTTATGGCCGTAGGCATCCATGATCGAATCCTCAAAGATCATCTCGCCGCCGGTGAACATGGCCCCTTCCGATACCAGAACTATTGAATAACGGCTGGGGTTCTTATAGCGGTCCTCGGCCATCAATTCCGTCAAGAGTTCAATATCAAATCTATATTCTGGGATCACACAGCGATTAGCTGCGCCTGCCATAGTTGGAAGCATGGCAGTAAATCCAGCATAACGCCCAAAAACCTCCAGCACCAGGAATCGTTCATGGGAACCAGCGGTTGTGCGCAAATTATTTACAATCTCGATCGTTCGGGTTACAGCAGTGCTGAATCCAATGCAATAATCCGTTCCTGGCACGTCGTTGTCCATCGTTTTGGGAATACCAACAATATTCACACCCTTCCTGTAAAGTTCTACAGCATAGCTGAGGGTGTCATCACCGCCAATCGGGATCAAATAATCAACATCTAACCATTCCAGGTTCTTGATCACTTCCGGAGTAAGATCGTTTACCTCTTCAGGATAATCATCTTTTAGATGCATAGGAACTGAATCCAAGGTAACTTTGCTGGGACGGGTGCGGGAAGTGTGTAGAAAAGTTCCACCGGTGCGACCCATTTTGTTTACCCGTTCTTCAGTTAGGATTTCAAAGTTATACTGGTTATCCGCTTTTTTATCGCGGATCAGCTCCATAATGCCTGCCCATCCCCGCCGTAAGCCTATGACCTGGTAGCCTTCCCGCAGTGCTCGAATTGTCACTGCGCGGATTGCCGGGTTCAAACCTGGAACGTCACCGCCGCCAGTCAGGATACCAATCACACCTTTTTTTCTTTTTACTTCAGCCATCGTCCTTCCTCCAACTTGATTAACTTCGCAATTTTGCTTTTCCAATTATAGACGAGATTAGGTTTTTGTGAAGAAGCATAGCGAATAAAATATCCTCCTGGAAATTTACCAGGCTCCAGGAGATGATAGATACCTACTTTACAACCCGCCCCATCTGTGAGACGTCATAACCCGGGCGTTCAGAAACGGCTTTTTTGAACATCGGGTCCTCCAATAAATCCAATAAAGGAGTCAGCAGTTCAGATCCAGCATACTTTTCCGGAATTAATAAATCAAATCGCTCAGAATAGAGAGGCAGAAAATCCAGCTCCAGGGCATAAGAAGCCGCTTCAATACCAAGAGCACAATCCGCCCTACCAGAAGCCACTACCGCTGCCGCTCCCAGATGAGTATATTCTTCATGGGCATAACCGTTGATGCTCTCTGGTGTGATGCCCAGTTCCCCCAAATGGTAATCCAGCAGAAGTCGAGTCCCGGCCCCATGCTGGCGGTTGACAAAACTGAGGTCCTGGCGGTTCAGATCCTCAAGGCCTGTTATATTTTTGGGATTTCCTTTGGCCAGGAATAATCCCTGGGTGCGCCCAACCAAAGTGACTACACGCAAAGGAATACCCGGAATATACTGCTTGATATATGTGAGGTTGTATTCTCCACTTTCTGGGTCCAATAAATGGGAGCCTGCCAGATGGGTTTCTCCCCTTTTCAAAGCCATGATGCCGCCCAGACTGCCAACATTGACCGAAGTTAGCCGGCGCTGGTGAAGTGAGAGGAACTGGGCCAGCAGGTCGAGAGTTAAATCATGGGATCCGATCACAAATATAGTATTTTCAAGTTCATCCCGCGAACGATACAAACGCACCTGCACTGGATCACCGGCCTGCAAACCCTGCACTCCCCGAGGGATGACCACTAACCCATCAGCCCGCACCAGGGATGTGATTACACCCGATCCTCGAGAAAGCGGCGCCGCCAGGATTTTATCTCCTAAATAACCAACTGCCACCCGTAAATATTCATCATCCCCGGCAGGAGAGTTGACCTTACGCGTAATTGAGGCTGAGAGTTCTTCAGGTTTTGCCTGGACCCGGCCCAGCCATTTCGCCAGAAGCGGTTCTACAAATATCTCTGCTGTCAAAGCTGCTGAAACTGGATAGCCCGGTACCCCAACGATCGGAGTGTCCTTTCCTTCATCCTTGATTATTCCCAGAATAACCGGATGGCCTGGTCTGACTGCCACACCATGCACCAGCAGCTCTCCACATTCTTCCACAATCCGGGCTGAGTAATCCTCAGAACCGGCTGAAGATCCGGCCACTAATAATACCAGGTCATGACCCTGAGCTGCTTTTAGTACTTCCGATTTAATTCGCTGATAGTCATCTGGAGTATTCTCTATCCGGGTTGCAGCCCCGCCCCATTCTTTGACCTGGGCGGCCAAAACGATCGAATTATACTCAATGATATCGCCTGCTTGAAGTGGATCCCCCGGGTATACCAGTTCCGTTCCGGTCGGAATTACCGCCACTTTAGGTCTGCGGACTACAGCAAGGGTGTCATAACCAGCCCCTGCCGCCGCTCCCAGATCTACTGGTTTGAGTTTATGTCCCTGAGGCAGGACCAGTTGGGTAGCAACCATATCTTCACCCATTTCGCGCACATGGGTCCAGGGAGAAACAGCAGCCCTGATCTGGATTTCAAATGGATGACGAGGGTCACTAGCTATTCCACCATCTTCGGTTACAGGCTCGACATTTTCTATGGGTATCACTGCGTCAGCCCATTCTGGCAGTGGATCACCGGTATCAAGGTAGATTGTATCTTCGCCAAAGTGAAGTGAGATCGGAGCGGTTTCTAAAGCGCCGTGAGTCCGTTCTGACTTAACGGCAAAACCATCCATTGCCGATGCGTGATAATGGGGAGAGCTGATCCTGGCCCAGAGTGTCTCTGCCAGGATCCGTCCGACAAGATTTTCATCCAGCTCCAGGCGATCGACCCCCAGGATCCTCCACAATCCGGCGGCCTGGATCTTCTCTTGTAAGCGATCCCTGGCTTCCTCCAGGGGTATATCATCCAGATAGATTTTTGACATCATTCCCCCTTGACCTTAATTATCGTTCGGCAGGGTGCGAGCATGATACTGGATATCATCTGCCTCTTCAAAACTTCCCAACAAGCGGGCATGATCAGCAGCCCGGGTATAAAATTCCTGGGCCCGATCAAAGACCCTGGCTTTTTCGAAATGAAGGGCCACGCTGATACTCCTCTCCGGACCCACTCGGTCAGCCAACCAGGTTGCCACCGAATGATGACAGGCTTCTTTTAGGTCATCCGGCAAACGTTGATAGGCGACTTCCTGCAGCAACGAATGCTTAAAAATATATTCCCTATCACCCGAAAACGAGCTCCCCACTCGCAAAAAAGCCAGTTCCTTTTCCATTAATTCGTCCAGAGATTTCTGGACTTTGCCCACCAGATTGTGGCTGGAAACATCTAAAACCTGGGTCACTCCCGGTGCGCCCCGGTAGGCAGCCAGAACAGAACCTTTCCAGAACACCCTGCCCGATACAGCGGCAAAATAAGCTGTAGCTCGGCCTTCCAACGACAGTGAATCCAGACGTGATCGAAGCAAGGCGTCTAAAGTTTTGGGAAGTTTTTTTACGCTGACCTCATCGACCTGTCCGGCCGTAAGTACATTTTTGACCATCTCTTCCAAATAATAGGGATTGCCCTGGGCTTTTTCCGCCAGAGCAGTCAAGATTTTATCGGATTCATTCTTTAATACTGGATAAGCCTCTCGTACCAGATCAGCCGAAACAGGCAGCGGTTGTAATTCGATCCGTTCAGCATTTAAGAATTCTATTCCTCCCTCCTGTAAAAATTCCTCTCTGGCACTGGTCAGCATCAAGAGCGGCAATCCCCGACGGCTGTTAGTTGACCAGAGATGTTTCAATAATTTCAGGCTGCCAGGATCCGCCCAGTGCAAGTCATCCAGGATCAAGACCACCGGGCCTCGTTGAGAAGCCCTTACCAGCAGTTCACCCATTAACTCAAAAGCCCTTTCTACCCTGTCCTGGGGTCTGGTTTGATACGGATCCAAGTAACGACTTTTTTTCCAATTCACTCCAAGCAAACTACCAAGGAAATGAGCAGCCTCTACTGCTGTTACTTCACCCAGCGCTCTGCCCCACAGGTTCAAGACGCCATCGATGGTTTTTTTCTGGGATACCTCCAGGGGATCATCTTCATTGATTTCAAAGCGGTTGGACCAGAGCTCCTTCCACATATAATACGGTACTCGGGAAGTTTGTTCCAAAGCCCGGCTGGCCATGACTGTCACGAGTGGGTTTTCCGTTTCAAGGTGTCCCGCAAATTCAAACAACAAACGTGATTTGCCCACACCTACTTCGCCGGTAACCAGCGCCAGGTGAGGCTCATTTTTTTCCAGAGTTTGCAAGTATATCTCAGCCAAATGATCCATCTCTTCGCTCCGGCCAACAAATTTGGTTTCCAGGCCGCCTTTGCTTCTGTAGCGGACTTTGGTTGGCTGCGGTAGTTCTTCCAAAATTTGGAAGATGTTCACCAGAGCTTGTGTATCAATCAGCTGGATGGGTGCCAGGCGTTTGACCTGGAATGCGCCCCGAATTACCTGGTAGGTGGCTTCACTTACGATCAGGTCACCCGCCTGACCGCATTCTTCCATCCGTTTGGCAATATTAACTGTTTCACCCACCACCGTGTATTCACCCCGTGCGCCTAGATTGCCCGTCAAGGCCAGCCCTGTATGAATTCCCATTCTCAAAAGAAGCGCCTTGGCCGCGGGATGAGTGGCAGTTTCTTTATAACGAGCAAATCTATCGAATAAAGCAAGGCTGGCATAAACCGACTTTTCTGTATCATCTTCCTGGGATTCAGGAGCCCCCCAGACCACCATCAAAGAACCTCCAAGTTGGTTAACAATCACTCCACCGTATTCCTTGATTACCTGGTTGAATTCCTTCCACAAATCTCCTGTCACCTGGCTGGCAAGGTCCGGCATCAGCTGATCCGCCACTGCGGAAAAACCCATAATATCCACAAATAGAACGCTAACCAACAGGCGTTCATCAGATGTCTTGGAACCTTTGTCCGATATCATTCATTCTCCTCATACATTCGTAAGTCTATTCTACCAAAATTAGCAAAGGAAAATCACTATCAAATTTTATAGTTTAGAGGTTCAAATGGCCTTGTTGAAATAACAATTTTGATATGCTATTATCAAAATTACACTCCATAACTTCATTTATTATTGAAACATCGCCTTTCAATCACTCTGGCAAAGAACAATGCATCCCAGGCCAGGTATTGTTTTTATATTTTTCTAATTTTTTTCCATTTTTTAACAAGGGAGTTATAGATGAAACAGGTCTCTTCTTCCAATTTTGCATCCCAGATTCGTTCTTGTCTACTTCCCACCCTGGCCATTACCTTTGGCCTCCAGTTCATAAGATCCTTTATACCAGGGTTGGCCTGGTATCTGCGAGATACAGTCGCTGTGGGAACGATGAGTTTGATCCCTTATGCCTTTGGCACATTTGCCCTTGGATTTATAGCGCCTTTGGTCCGACGTTTACTCGGTACAAGATCTGCTCTGTGGATCACTGCGGGCAGTCTGGCCCTCCTGCGCATCGGTGAGCAGATCTGCAGCAACCCGGGGATCGATCTCTGGCTCAATATCGCCGGGGTCGGATTATTCCTGAATTTTATACCGATTTTCATTGGCTGTACCCGGGAGTCGAGTACTAATTCTTCGGAACGCTGGACTTACGGGCTGATATTAGGCTTCGCCCTCGATACTGGCTTAAGAGGTATCTTCGGCCCCCGCGATTTAAGCACAGTTGCAGGAATAATTCCCCTGGTGATTATCATCATCCTGGCCGGTATGCTAATCTGGGGCCTGGTCCAGGAGCCAAAACCCTCTCCGGGGTTAAAATGCGATACAGTTGGAAAATACAGCCTGGGCCTGCTGGTGATCGGTTCTTATATGGTTCTCCAACTGCTTTATTTCCAGAGCTCAGGTTGGGTGGAAGAAGTGGCCGGCTTGGGTTTTCCTTATGGATTTATCATCGTCATGCTGGGTTACCTGGTTGCGGCCCGGGGCCTGGGTTTAGGTTATGCACGTCCCCGACTTTTACATCCGCTCCTGGCAGCTGGTTTTGGAATCCTTCTGGTATATACAGTTTTCAACGCCAATCAGGTAGGAGATTTTGCCATTTTAATGCTCCTGATAGGTCAATTCTTTCTGGGCTGGGGTCTGGCCGGGATTGGCTTGAGCAACGATCTGGGAATTAAGCAGGGGTTATGGCATACAACCCTGGCAGTCATCGGGGGATTGGTGCTTTTCCTGGCTCTGTCTTTTGCTTATTATCTGGCACTGGACATGACCCTGCCCTTTCCTCGGGATATTTTTCCCACCATCGCTGCCGGGATCCTCGGCATCCTGATAACGGTAGGTGCTTCCCAAAACCGGGCCAGGTCCAGCACATCCTGGGATCACACCGGCACAATCAGCGCCGGGATCCTGGCCATGATCCCGCTGGTTTGTTGGATCTTTTGGAGAACTCCCCCTGCTCCCAAACAACCGGAAGGATTTCCGGTCAAGGTCATGAATTACAACATTCATTCCGGATATAACGTGGACGGTGGACAGGACTTTGAAGCCATCGCCCAGGTAATCGAGGAATCAGGAGCGGATATCATCGGGATGCAGGAGGTATCCCGGGTTCGGCTGATGGACGGCGCAGTCGATATGACAACCTGGTTATCCAGGCGTTTGGGCATGCAGGTCCTGTTCCTGGGGACAGGAGAACCAACCTGGGGCAATGCCCTGCTTTCCAGGTATCCAATCATTGAATCGGGCAAAGGCAAATTGCCGGATGAAGGCACACCCATCAAACGAGGTTACCTCTGGGCAAAAATAGATGTGGGAGAGGATGAACCGCTGCTGGTGATCGTGACTCACCTGCATCAGGTGGTTGTCGACAGCCAGATCCGTATGGTCCAGGTACCGGTGATCCTCGATTTCTGGGATAATCGGGGACAGACAGTATTTCTGGGTGACCTTAACGCTGAGCCGAACTCAGAGGAGATTAAGCTGATCTCCAGGGTAGGTTTGATCGACTCCTGGGCGAAATCGGGAGTTGGTCCTGGTTATACCTACTACGCCACCGACCCCTATAAACGGATAGATTACCTGTGGCTCAGCCCTGACCTGGAAGTCCGCGAGATCGAGGTCATCCAGTCCCCAGCTTCAGACCATTTACCGGTACTGGGAGAGTTTGATCTGAATAATTAATGGATAACTCAAAGAAAAACACCAAACTTCATCTAAGGTTTGACTGATCCCTTGATGAAGTTTGGTGTTTTTTAGAGATCTTTAAAATTTAATTGAATATCTTTGTGAATGATCAAGCTACTTAGATTCAAAATTGATCGAACTCGAGAAACATTTTCCAGTCTGGCCATCCTCAGAGCAGGTTTTCACGTTGACATTTATTTGATGACCAATAGTGCTGGCGCTGAAAGGATTGCTTGAAATTACTCCAATATTTCCCACGGAAACCTTGGCAGCATTTCCAAATTTATTGCCGGACACAACTATAGTTTCAGATGTCACGGTATCTTTAAATGTCGCTGTGTAGGATTGCAGAGCTAAATTCCCTGTATTTCGTACATTCATAATTACAGTGGTTTCTCCAGATGTGGTCTTGTAAGTTAGAACAAAACTCATAATAGGAGCCGGTTCCGGAGGGGGCGTAAAAACCGGGAGATTCTCTGTATTTCCGTCTGTTGTGGCATATTCCTTCCAGATCCAGCATTCTATATCTCCCCCTTCCTGATCCTGCACATACCAGAAAGTATCCTCCTGGTTTTTACCAAGCAGATCTACTTGGTCCCCGCTCAGGAATATGTGGATCAGCGTAAATACATCTTTGGGTCCAAGACGGCAGTTTGTGTTATTTGAGATATGGGCTGTGAGCTGTTCTGGTATGGGTGTATCAGTCACTGTAGGAGATGGCGTAAGACTTGGTGTTTCAGTTGGTAATTCCTCCGCCGTTTGGTCAGCCTGATCAATATCATCATCAGAGCCAGCATCAATCTGAGGTTCTTTTGTAGTTAGTAACTCGGCTATCGCGGCGTTTGCCTGGGCCGTTTGTTCTTTCTCTTGCTCACTCCCGGTCCAAACGATCTTAAATGGAAGGCTGCAGGCAAGCGTGATAGATAACAGAACAAACAAAGATAACACAATATAAATAAATCGGTTTCCAGTAAAAATTCCCTTAATTTTGTTCATCTTTGCTCCTCGTGGGCTCAGAGTCAAACAGTAATTTTCATTGTAGCATAGATAGGGCATTCAGATATTGATGCGGCAAGGAATTATATTAAGAAAGCTGGATATTTCAGAAGTTCTTAATGCTCAGAAAAAAACACTGAACTTTATGTAATTGACTGTAAAGAACCACCAGGACACATAAATATGTTGATTTTTACCGTTCACATACCAATATTCTCTATATGAACCATAGCCATAATCAATCCCGCATTAAAAATAAAGGTGAAACTTAACATAATTAAGAGTGCTAAGGAATCCAGCGTAGATTGCTTATTCATACCAAATTGCTTATTGCGCCATGATGAACTGGCTAAATATGGAATCAATATTAACGATGCACCAAAAGGTAAATAAACAACCGGAAAATTGAGATAATAACTGAAAAAAGTAATAAGTTGTATAACAGTACCGAGCCATAAAAAAACAGACAGCATTGTAAGAAATACTAACCACCACTTCAGGAAATCTGTTTTCGGAGTCTCATCATCTGTCATCTTTTCACCTTTTCCTTAGTATACATTAACTCCTTTTCTATTCCTGTTGGGAAATTGGATCAAGAAAGGAAGGAAAGTTGACCCAGATACCTATTATTGTTATAATTCTCTCGCTTAGTATTCGCGGGTGTGGCCAAGTGGTAAGGCATTAGCTTCCCAAGCTAAGATGCACGGGTTCGAATCCCGTCACCCGCTCTTCTGAAAATAAACTCCCGGAGCTTTCAATGGAGTGCACCCTGTAAACCGGACAAATAATTA
>Ga0307419_10000229_pt1 | contig 26649 bp, 19 predicted proteins | sample SalMarWE160230MG_2_FD_202512 | JGI IMG/M metagenome (GOLD analysis project Ga0307419, IMG submission 202512) | Salt marsh sediment microbial communities from the Plum Island Ecosystem LTER, Massachusetts, United States - WE1602-30 | ecosystem: Environmental > Aquatic > Marine > Intertidal zone... | reverse complement strand
CCATCCTCTTCAATGTGCCCGGCGAGCTGGTAATAGGCAGAACGGGTAAAACGGGCGGGGAACCGCCCCTTCTTGACCATGCAGTAGGGGACGTTGTCCGGTCCCACCGAAAAGGTTTCCGGCAGGAGATCTTCTGTGGAGCTGTCGCTGAGATGGAGGGAAAAAGCTCCATCTTCCTCGTCAATCCCCCTCACCACAAACGCCGTGTCTTCCACTTCCACGAAACAGGGCTTTCCCTCCCAAGTAAGGATATACCTGCCCTGTCCGTCCCGTTCCATATGGCCATAAAACAGTTGGACAAGGTCCCTCCTGATAATTTCAGCACCTCTGTAGAACCATCTCCCCTCCTTATCAATAAAAATCTCGCATGGGGGAATATCATGATTGTCTTGGATTTGTTCCATTTCAGTCTTTCCTCGTCAATTGCCACTCACTCCGACAATACCTCCATCAGTTCTGCCGCGGGAAGCACCCTGAACAATGGATAGAGGGGATTGCGCCGATAGCAGGCAAGTATCTGTTCATGAACAACCGCGGACATGGCCGCCGTGCAGTCTTCAATCAATACGGCCTTGAAATCATGGCACAGGGCATCCATGATGGTTGTGAGTACACAGAAGTTGGTGGCAATGCCTGAGACTGCACAGAGGGTCACTCCCCGTTCATGCAGCCACTCAGCAAGATCGGTCCTGAAAAACGCGGAAAAACGGGGTTTTGGAAGCCAGAGATCTTCCTCTCGCATGTCCAGCTCGTCCACAACCTCGGCCCCCTTTGTTCCTGTGAGGGAATGGGGCTTCATGGAACCCTGGAAGATAAAAGCTCCTTCCTGGAAGGCGTCCGTTGCAAACACCACGGACCAGCCGTTTTTTCTGAAAAGGGTGCTCAGCCCGTTGATGCGCGGAATCATCGCCCTTGCAAAAGGGGTGATGGGCAGGGGCTTGTCCTCGCGAAAGTTGTCTTTAACCATATCGATGACCAAAAGGGCCGATTTTTCCTCTCCGCCTGATTTCATATGTTATCTCCTCATTTCTGCTATCTGGTCGACTATGGATTGTGCAGCCGCTTCTATCTGGTCTATGGAGTTTTCCCTGCCCGTGCTGAAACGAAGGGCCCCCATCCCTATGTGATCCGAAATCCCCATGGCTGACAACACATGAGAAAGCTTCACCGTCCGGTCGTGGCATGCGGCGCCGGTGGAGGCAAGGACATGAGGGGTTCGTGCGAGGATTTTGCTCCCTTCCAGGCCCGGGACACCAACGTTCAGTGTGTTGGGAAGGCGCTCGGTGGGATGGCCGTTCAGGACCAACTCCTCTATGCCAGCAAAAAGGAGCTCCTGCAAACGATCGCGAAGCCTCCTGTTCGTTTCCATGTCTGCCTCGATCCTTTCCCGGGCCAGCCCACATGCAGCGCCGAGGCCGGCCCCAAAAATGACGTTTTCTGTGCCGGCGCGCCTGCCACTTTCCTGAGCCGCCCCATGGATCAGCGGCACTAGGTTGAGGCCGTTTCGGATGTACAGTGCACCCACACCCTTCGGGCCATAGAGTTTGTGACCCGCGATGCTCAGGAGATCAACGCCAAGCTCTTTCACATCCACCGGTATTTTCCCAACCGCCTGGGCCGCATCCGTGTGCAGGGGTATCCCGTGGTCGTGCGCGATGCTAGAAATTGCCTGGATGGGCTGTATGGTGCCGGTTTCATTGTTGGCCAGCATAATGCTAATCAACCTGGTAGCAGGCCTGATCGCCTTCTCCACGGCCTCCGGATCTACCTGCCCCAAATCGTCCACCGGCACAATTGTCACCTTCACGCCCAATTCCATGAGAAAGATGGCAGGGTTCAGGATGGCTGGATGTTCCACCGCCGAGGTGATCACGTGGCAGGTATCAAAATGGTGCCAGTCCATGAGTCCCTTCAAGGCAAAATTGTTGGACTCACTTCCTCCTGAAGTAAAAATAATTTCCGCCGGCTTGCTTCCAATGAGGGCCGCCACGTCCCTGCGAGCATTTTCCACGGCCTCCCGTGCCTCCTGCCCGAGGCCATAGCCGCTCGAGGGGTTGCCGAACTCATTCTCCAGGTGGGGAATCATGGCCTTAACCGCTTCAGGTGCCACCGGTGTGGTGGCATTATGGTCCAGATATATAGAGGTGTTTCCTTTTTTATCCATTGTCCCTACTCCTCTCCCGGTTGAGCCTTCGTCATCAGTAACTATTCAAGTTCAAAGTTCCAGGGTTCAATTCCAAGAAGAATGTGAGCTACAGCATGGTTTTGAGGGATAGCGACTGGTTTTGTGCGGAATTCCAAATTAATTAACCCTGAACCGTGAACCGTGAACCTGAGTAGTTACTGTCATTACACCATATTTTGCCGATTGACAAACCTATTCCGATAATGATAGGTATAACGTTCAATTTCTTTTGGATTCAAGGCGTTGCTTGAGTGGAGCCACGCCGGTTTGGTCTGCTCTCCTCTTCAAAAGCAGGCGAATCGACCAGGAGGCGCTAACTAATAGGATGGAGGACTTAGTGGATGGCGGCGGACAATCAGAAAAAGTTCATCCTTTGGTTCAACGAGATTGGCATTGATGATGTCCCTTTGGTGGGAGGGAAAAACGCTTCCCTGGGAGAGATGTATCAAAAACTCCACAAGGCGGGTATCAAGGTCCCAAACGGGTTTGCCATTACAGCATACGCATACCGTTATTTCCTCAAATACGCAGGCATCGAAGACGAGATCAAGAAGACCCTGAAGGGGCTTGACACTCAGGACATGCAGAATCTCAGCATGAAAGGACGAGCGGTGCGGGACGTCATGCGCCATGCAGAATTCCCACCTGATCTGACCCAGGCCATCTACGCCTCTTACGACCAACTGGCGAAGGAATTCAGCCAGGAAGGCATGGATACCCTGGACGTGGCCATTAGATCGTCCGCGACTGCAGAGGACCTTCCGGACGCATCCTTCGCCGGACAGCAGGACACCTTTCTGAATATCCGCGGGCGGAGGAGTGTCCTGGACGCGTGCAGGAAATGCTTCGCGAGCCTTTTTACCAATCGTGCCATTTCCTACCGCCATGACAAGGGGTTCGGCCAGTTCGACGTCTCCCTCTCCATCGCGGTCCAGAAGATGGTCAGGAGTGATTCCGCTTACTCCGGTGTCATGTTTTCCATTGACACGGAGACAGGGTTCCAGGACGTGGTGTTCATTACCGCCGCGTACGGCCTTGGTGAAAACGTAGTCCAGGGAGTGGTTAATCCGGATGAATATTTCGTGTTCAAGCCCACGTTGAAACAGGGTAAAAAAGCAATCATCAGCAGAAAAGTAGGGGATCGGGACATCAAGATGACCTATTCCATGGAAGATGAAACCACTGTCAAGAATGTGGCCACAACCCTTGCCGAAAGGCACCGCTATGTCATGGACGATGATGAAATTCTGAAACTGGCCGAGTGGGCCTGCCTTATTGAAGAGCACTATAGCGAAGAGGCAGACTACTTCAAGCCCATGGATATTGAATGGGCCAAAGACGGTGACGGAGTCAACGTGGGAACCGGAGACCTCTTTATAGTGCAGGCCCGGCCGGAAACCATCCATTCCAGGGCTGATACAAACAAGTACGAGAACTACCATCTCCGTGAAAAAGGGGAGCTTCTTGCAACGGGCACGGCTGTGGGCACCAAGATTGGCCAGGGCATCTCACGCATCATTCAGGCCACGCTGCAAATGGACCAGTTCAAGGAAGGGGAAGTGCTGGTAACCAGCATGACGGACCCGGACTGGGAGCCGATCATGAAAATCGCATCCGCCATCGTTACGAACAAGGGCGGGCGCACGTGCCACGCGGCCATCGTCTCCAGGGAACTGGGCATTCCCTGTGTCATCGGTACGGGGAACGGTGATGAAGTTATCGGCGACGGGCAGGAAATCACCATCTCATGCTGCGAGGGGGAAACCGGCCATGTCTACAAGGGACTCCTCAAATACGACGTGGAGACGTTTAATCTCGACGAACTGCCGAAAACACGCACGAAAATCATGATGAATGTGGGCATGCCGGAAAAGGCCTTTTCCCAGGCAATGATTCCCAATGACGGGGTCGGCCTGGCGCGGCAAGAGTTCATCATCAACTCCCATATCGGTATCCATCCCCTGGCACTGCTTGAGTACGACAAACTCAAGGAAAAGGCAAAGACGGACCAGCAGGTTGCCGGGGTTGTCTACAAAATAGATCAGACTACATCGGTCTATGATGACAAGACCCGCTTTTTCGTGGACAAGCTGGCCGAAGGCGTGAGCCGGATTGCCGCAGGCTTCTATCCAAACGACGTGATCGTCCGGCTCTCTGATTTCAAGACCAATGAGTATGAAAATCTCCTCGGCGGGTATCTTTACGAACCAAAGGAAAGCAACCCCATGATCGGCTGGCGGGGTGCGTCACGCTATTATGATGACAATTTCATGCCGGCCTTTGAGCTGGAATGCCGGGCCCTTGAAAAGGCGCGGAACGAGGTGGGTCTCAGCAACATAAAGCTCATGATTCCTTTTTGCCGGACCCCTGAGGAAGGGCAAAGGGTTATTGACCTGATGAAGCGGTTTGGACTGGTCCAAGGGGAAAACGGCCTTGAAATCTACGTGATGTGTGAAATCCCCAGTAACGTCATCTGCGCTGATCAATTTGCAGATATCTTTGATGGTTTTTCCATCGGGTCCAATGACCTTACCCAGCTTGTCCTCGGCCTTGACCGGGATTCCTCCCTGGTATCCCATCTGTATGATGAACGAAATGATGCGGTGAAGCGACTCGTCAAACAGGTGATCAAGATCGCCAAAGAAACGGGAAGAAAAATCGGTATCTGCGGGCAGGCCCCAAGTGATTTCCCTGATTTTGCTGAATTTCTGGTGGAATGCGGTATCGACTCCATGAGCCTGATCCCTGACACCGTCATCAAAACCCGGCTGGCTGTGGCTGAAAAAGAAAAACAGATGGGTATTGCACCGGAGAAAGAATAGAAAATGTCTTCTGTGAGAATCCTGGGGACCGGGTCCTATGTCCCGCCCAAGATATTGAGTAATCATGATCTGGAAAAGATGGGGCTTGACACCACCGATGAATGGATCGTCCAGCGCACCGGTGTGCGGGAAAGACGCATGGCGGACCCTGATATAACCACCTCCGACCTTGCCTACGATGCCTCCCTCAAGGCATTGGATATGGCGCACCTTACAGCAAAAGATCTCGACCTGATCATCCTCGCCACAATCACCCCGGACACCTGTTGTCCTTCCGGTGCGAACTGGCTCCAGGCCAAATTGGACGCCCCCCAGGCGGTCACCTTCGATGTGACTGCTGCATGCTCCGGTTTTATTTTCGGGCTGAATGTGGCTGAACAGTATCTCAAGACCGGAGCGGCCAAGAACGTGCTTGTCGTCGCAGCAGAAGTGATGACGCGGACCCTGGACTGGACAGACCGGACCACCTGCATCCTCTGGGGTGACGGGGCCGGGGCGGCAATCCTGCGGCTCGGTGAAGATGGACACGAGATCCTCTCTTCCCATCTGCATACGGACGGCTTTAATGGGCGGGACCTGCTCATGCCGGGCGGTGGATCCAAGACCACTCCCATCTGCCATGAAAGCGTGGACAAAAAACTCCATACCCTCAACATGATAGAAGCGAATGCCAGCTTCAGGGTGGCTGTTCGTCATTTTATCGCTTCCATAAAAGAGGCGACCACGTTTAACCGGGTGGCGGTTGAAGATATCAACTTGTTTATCCCCCATCAGGCCAATCTCAGGATGTTTCAATCCATAGCCAAAACCCTCAAGCTACCCATGGAAAGGTTTTACGTGACACTCCATAAATATGGAAATATATCCTCCGCTTCCTGCGCTATCTCCTTCGATGAGGCGGTCCGCGATGGCAGCATCAAGAAAAATGATCTTGTTTGCCTCCCGGTCTTCGGTGGCGGTCTGACCTGGGGCAGCGCCCTCATCAGGTGGTGAGAGGTGTCTCTGTCCTCCCCTGCTAAAATCCTGAAAAATCTGAACGTTGGCTTCATGGAAGGCCCGTCCGGTTACCGTGAAGGTCTCCCGACCCTGCTCATGATCCACGGGGCGGGCGGGCGCGCCCAGATGTGGCAGGGCCAGGTACGCCCCCTGGATAAAGAAATAAATACGCTTGCCCTTGATCTGCCCGGTCACGGCAATACAGGCGGACCCGGCATGGATGCGATCGCTTCTTATGGGGCATGGCTCCATGAGACCCTGCTCCGATTGGATATTAATCCGGTGTTCCTTATGGGTCATTCCATGGGAGGGGCCATCGTCCAGGAGGTCGCACTTCGCTATCCAGAAACCCTTTCAGGTATTATCCTCGCGGCCACCGGGCCGCGGCTCCCAGTGGCGCCCCCGCTCCTTCAAGGTCTCAGGGAGCAGTTTGAAGGAACGGTGGAGACCATCATGAAGTTCGCCTACGCCCCTGACGCAGACCCTGTTCTGCTCGGACAAGGTGCGCAATTGATGAAGGAAGCCGGATCGTCCATCGTCCATGACGACTTCCTCGCCTGTGACCGGTTTGACCGGAAGAACGATATTTCCCGGATCTCGCTCTCCTGCCTGATCGTCTGTGGAGAACAGGACAAACTCACTCCTCCCCCCCTCTCAGAGAGTTTGAAAAAAACAATTCCCGGGGCCACAGTCGTCCTGGTGCCTTCCGCGGGACACATGGTGATGATCGAAAACTTCAAGGTATTCAACCAGGCGGTCCGCGATTTCATCCTGGCGCCAGCATGAAGCACCATCGTGTTCGCAAAAAGATTGGTATGGCCCTTCACCACACCCATAAAGCATGCGAAACAGCACTGACGATCAGGGAGGACCAGGGGATTCCTTTCCGGCGGTAATATATCTTGCCTGCGGCCCGCGGCAGAGAAGGGACACGGGAATCTTTTTGCAGACACGATATCTTTTCTTTGCTGGGCCTTCGCGAACCACCGGGGTTTGGGCGTGCCGGCGGTATTGCACCCCATTTCCCATGTCATCCAACGGCATGACTGAACTGATAGGGCTCCCGGCCGCCTTGCTCAGCAACTCTTTTCGCCCCAGGCGGGGGGCCCCATCGTGTACGCAAAAAGATTGCTATGGCCCTTCACCACGTCCCTTTAAAGCATTCTTTTAAAATGAATTAAGGCACAGGGCGCTCCACTGGGCTGCCTTTTTCTGCGGATTTCCTTGACTTATGGGATCGAAGTAGGATATAGAGGACGCGTTACGAATCATACCTATATCACGAAAGGAATAGACAAGAGATTGAGCAGAGATGATTTAATCCAATTGGAAGGAAAAATAACCAGGGTCCTGGGGGGCGGTATTATGGAAATCGAGTGTGATAATAACGTGACCGTCCGCGGGCGCCTTTCCGGCCGCATGAAAAAGTACCGCATCAAGGTGATGGTTGGAGACCGCGTCCAGATAAGCGTTTCCCCGTATGACCCCACCCACGGTCTCATTACCTACCGCATGAAATAGTACCGGAATAGCCGAAGGCTTCCGTTTCTATCGCAACACCTCCTTCATCCGTGCAATCATCTCATCCTTGCCGATAAGGTCCTCCACCCGCAGGGCCTTTTTTTCGAGGCCTTTCCGGTTGATGAAAATAATCGTGGGCACGCCACGCACGCCGAACCGGGCGAGAAGCTTATCCTGCCCCGGACGGTGTCTAGTGAGATCAACCCGCAGGGTCACGAACTCTTTGCTCAAGGCAAGCACCTCGGGGTCAGAAAAAACAGATCTTTCCAGGGCCCTGCATGGACTGCACCAATCCGCGGAGAAATCCAGTAATGCCGGCTTGCCCTTTTCCATGGCCGCTGCCAAACGCATGCTATCAAAGGGAACCCATTGGATACCTGACTTTTTCCCGGGGGCGGCCAGGAAAAAAATAACGGCAGCCGTCAAAAGGACTATCCCGAACGTATGTTTCACAAACACAAAGCCATGCCAGGCGCTCCGGCTCTTTTCAAGCCAGCCCAGGTGCAGGCCCGCTCCCACCAGGACAACACCCACCACAGAGGATTTCAGGACAGAAGAGGGAAACAACGGGAGAACCATGTAGAATGCCATCCCGATCAATATCCACCCGAAGCATGTGCGGATCCACACCATCCAGCCCCCGGAAAGGGGGAGCCGCTCCAGGGTGCTCGAAAACACCGCAAGGACGGCAAGGGGAAACCCGAGTCCCATGCTCAACACAAAAAAATACAGCACTCCCAGGGCAGGGTCTCCCTTTTGTCCCACGAAGGTGAGCAGTCCCAGAATAAACGGCCCGAGACAGGGTGCGGCAACCACTCCCAGGGTGAGGCCCATGAAAAATGTCCCGAAATAACCCCCAAAGCTCCTGGCGGATATCCGCATGAGGCCGGACGGAACCCTGATCTCCCACAAACCAAAAAAACTCGTGGCAAGACCCACAAGAATAGCAGCCACGATAACCAGGACAATGGGGCTCTGGAGCGCGGAGCCCAGCAGTCCTCCTGAAAGGGCCGCGACAGCCCCCAGAGTGGCATTGGTAAAAGCGAGTCCCAGCATATAGAGAAACCCGTGGAAAACAGGTTTTCCCCCTTTCTGGCCGCTGCGCCCGCCGAAATACGAGACCGTAATGGGAATCAGGGGATACACACACGGAGTGAGATTCAACGCCATTCCCCCAAAAAAAATACCCAGCAGGGTCAGCAGGAGCCCTGCCCCCGGGATAAAGTCACCCGGTGCCGCTTGTACTTTTCTCTGAGATTCGACCTGGGCAAAAAGGACCTGGTTTCTTAGGGTTGCCGGGGTTCCCTGCACGGCTACCGCCACGTGGAAAGAGAGGGAAATGGTTTCAGGCGGCAGGCAGGACGTATCAGAACAGGCCTGGTAGGAAAGCCTCCCTTCCAGGGTTTTCCCCCCTGTCGAGGCCATCCGATCAACCTGGAGATTGGCACGGACCAGGAAGGTTCCGGCGTAGACGTTGATTGTTTCCGTACTGAAGGAAAACTGTTTCTTCTGCGGGGGAGGGAATCGTATGTCAGTAATCTTTACACCGGCAACAGGCTTTACGCGCAGAACGGTGGGGATCAGATCGCCGCCGCCCTTCCCGGCTTCATGGATATACCAGTGATCAGAGATGTTCACCCGGAAGAGCAGGGGATACGTACCCCCCGCAGGATACTTGTCTTGGGAGTGGAGCACCGTTATCCGGACAGTAGCCGCAAAGGTCACTGGAACACCGAACGTCACGATCACGAAGCAGCAGAAAAGGAACGTTATCAAACCCGTCGTTGTGCTCTTCTTTCTGTTTAATAAGTCCTCTTTATTCACGGATGATCTCTTACCGGCCTTTCATCAAAGCGGTCTGCGGTAGGGCAGATCTTCCTTGCTGCCCTCCAGCATCGCCCGCATGCGGTCACGTTCGGCTCGGGCCTTTCGGAGTTTGTCTTCCAGCTCCGGTCTCTTGTCAGCGGGGCTCTGTGCAAGGGCCGCTTCCAGTTGCTCCACGTCCTTTTCGAGGCGGTATAAATCCTTCGCGATCAATCGAATAGACATGATAATGCTCAGATTTTTTTGAGGTTCTTCATCTCTTCTTCAAGAGGATCCATCTCTTTTTCCCGGCCGAATTTCTTTAACCGCTCCCGCAACTGCTCCATCTTTTTTTGCAGTTCCGGCAGGATCTCCTCTTCGAATTTCTTCCTGGTCAAGGCCCCTTCTTGCTTCAGGCTCTCCATGAGATCACGCAGCTCTTTCCAGAGCCTCCTCACTTCAGCTGAATCAGGTATCTTTCGGAGCGGTTCCGTCATCTCTTCAAGGGTCCCCTCCAAGTCGTTGAAGGTATCTTTCACGCCGCCCAAAAACTGGTCCAGCAGGGCCGTTGCCCGTGAAGACCCTTCCACCGTGACCCCTTTCTCAAGGGGCTCCCCTCCTTTGGAGATATTGACCACTTCGACCACTTTTCCGGTTGCATCCTGCGGGTCGGTCGCAATAAAAAACCGGGACTTGTCCGTGGCGGCCTGGGTAAATTCCTGTGCAATCACCACGTCAACCAGGTAGACACCTTCTTTGGTATAGGTAATTCCAATCACCTTGCCAACCTGATTCTGTTCAAAAATAACCGGGTCTTCCGCCTTCAACCCGTTTATTTCCTGAAAACGGATCTTGAAGGTCGATTCCTTCTCGTAACAACCCGCTATAAAAACCACGCCGGCAATAATAAAGAGCAATAATTTACGCAAGGTCATCATGTCCTCCGAGGTAGTTTACAAGTTGGGGTGGATTTTGCTCCAGCCGAAGGGCCAGCGCCTCCGCCGCAAAGGAAAGTTTCTGAAAAAGCGCCCTTTCCAGGGCCTTGCACTGATTGAAATTGTCGGTTATCCGTTGCTCAAGCCCCTTTCCATTTCCTCCATACCGCTCCAGGATAGAGGCAAGCCGCTCCTGCAGGCTCACAATGGAATGATGGTTTACCCGTTTGTCAGCATAGTAGACCACCTCTTTTTCCGAAAAACGGCCGTCGGTGCGCTGGTTCTTCAGTACCACGTGCTCGGCAACAATGGGGGCGATTTCTTCAAGGTCGTTCTGGAGACATATTTTTCTCCCCTCCTCTGCATGATCTTTTTTTGTGACCAGGCAGGCCGTCTTGGCAATATCATGGAGCAGTGCCGCGGCCGTCACCTTTTCGAGGGAAATGGTTTCCCCTGCTTCAAGGAGTTCACACCCGATGAGGCGCGCGATCCTTGCGACCACGATGGAGTGCTCTCTTATATTATCAAGCATTTCGTATCGATCCATGAGCTGAAAACAGGCGTTGATAGAGGGAACCATTTTTTCCGTCCCGGAGTTGTGGGTCATGAGTCTTGAGTCTTGCGTCTTACGATTTGAAATTACCAAGCCCTGCATAACCATGCAAGGGAAAACCATATGCACTCCTTTGCATCTTATGAATAAATTTGCGTTCAAGAACAAAAATGCCTTTGGATTTTATTTGACATTGGTCATTTCCGGTTCATCCGGGAGAGGTGCACTTCCTGTTGACAAGAGTAGGGGTTTTGTATAGCGTACCTAAAATGAAAGATATCTCATGAACCCTCTTTCGGAAAAGGAGGCGCGCCATTTCTGATTTTTCGCAAAATATTCATCATATCACCACGTTTCACATCCTCAAGCAGGACAGGAAATACCTGCGGTCCCAGCTACGGCTCCATTCCAAGTGGAAGAAAACCGTCCTGATTGTGCCCCTCTTGGCGAGCGAATTTACGGATGCGGACAATGCTCCCGTGTTCAAGAATATCCTGAAACAACTGAAGGCCGTCACCTATCTGTCCACGATTATCTTCGGTCTTGACAAGGCCACGGAGGAAGAAGCCCATCGCCTGAATGAGCTCGTTTCTTCGTACGGCATCAAGAATTACCTGATCCAGTGGAACGATGGTCCGGGTTTCAGCGGTATCTATCAGCAACTCAATGATGCGGGTTTCAATTTCAGTGAGCCGGGCAAAGGCAAGAACATGTTTCTGAGCTTCGGGATCGCCATTGCCCTCGGTGCGCAATCCATTGGATTGATCGATGCGGACATCCGGTCCTTCAAGCAGGTCCAGTTGGACCGTCTCCTCTATCCCGTGGTGGCCCTGAACTATGACTTCTCAAAGGCGTATTATACACGGTTGCAGGAAAGACAATTTTACGGCCGTGTCAAGAGGCTGCTCCTGGACCCGCTCCTTCTCTCCCTCAAGAGAAAGTCTGCCGATACCAAGCAGGAAAAGATGCTGAATCTCATTGAGTTTCTGCTGGGATTTAACTATCAGCTCTCCGGAGAAGTGGCTTTCCACGTTGATTTGTTGAAAAAAATGCGTTTTGCAACCAACTGGGGGGTGGAAATTTTTACCCTGATAGAGGTCTACCGGAAGGCCTCGTCCGCGGCACAGGTTATGTTTTCTGATGAACCATTTGACCATAAACACCAAAATGTCTCCGCTGAAGACCGCTCAAAAGGCCTCAACCGCATGGGGATCGACATTGTAACGACCCTCTTGAATGCTCTCATCATTGAAGAAGGACTTGAAATATCCGACACCTTTTTCAGGGATCTCTCAATCACCTACCAGGCGCTCGCGGAAGAACAGGTCAAGAAATACTCTGATGACGCCGGCTTCAGCAATCTCAAGTACGATCGGGACACCGAGGAATACCTGGTGAAAAGTGTCTTTCGAAATTCCATCCTCGAAGCGGGCGAACTCCTTACCGCGCCCTACAGGATGACAGAGCGGTTCTTGCGATTTATCCACTCCCACGCTGAATTCAAGCCCTTTCTTGAACAGGGCATCTCGGACACTATCCTGGAAGTAGAACGGAAAAGCCAGCAGGCCATTTTTGAAATGCCCCAGACCGTTTCATGGGAGAGGGTATCCAATAAACTCCCCAGGATTTTCTATGACCTCATAGAGGTGGTTGAAAATGAGAAGAGGCGTTTCGTCTTATGACCGATGACGCTGGGCCGAGCCTGACCGGGGCCCCGCTCCTGATCGTTTTTACCGACCTGGACGGGACTCTGTTTGATTCTGAAACCTATTCCTGGCAGAAAGCCGGGGAAGCCCTTGACCTGTGCCGCCAACACCGTGTTCCGGTCATCCTGGCTTCGAGCAAGACCAGGGCGGAAATGGAAATCCTCCGTGATCGAATGGCACTTTCAGATCCGTTCATTTCCGAGAACGGCGGAGGTATTTTTCTGCCCCTGACGCCCGGGGAGGTGCCCCCGCTGGAGGCTGAACTTGATGGAAACCTTTGGAAAGTAGTACAGGGCACGCCTTACACGCAACTTCCGGCCGCCTTGAAGGAAATAGGGAAAGAATTGGGCTATACGGTCACCGGCTTTGCGGATGTGGATATCGATCAAATCGCGTCCCTCACCGGTCTTGACATCCAGATGGCCCGGCTGGCCGCACAAAGGGAATTTGATGAGCCTTTCGTGATCCATTCACCAGCGCACCCTGACCTCAATGCCCTCCGGCGCGCGGCGCAGAAGAGAGGACTCATGATTACCCAAGGCGGGCGATTTTTTCATCTCCATGGAAGGACTGACAAAGGCCGGGCAATGGAGCAGATCATAGCCTATTACAGGCAAACACATCCCAAAGTGATATCCATGGCACTGGGAGACAGCCCCAATGATTTTCCCATGCTGGAACGCGCCGATGTTCCGGTGCTGGTCCGCTCCAAGCGTGATTTCCCTGACCTTCTGGAACGGATGCCCGCCCTCGTCATCACGCGCCACGAGGGACCCAGGGGATGGAACGAGGCGGTGCTTAATTTTCTTGAATCAAGGAGTGAACAGGAATGAGTGGACAGTTTCAACCTGAAATAAACCCTGACGGGCTGAAAAAAGCCGAGCTGGTGGTCTGCATTCCATCGTACAACGAAGCAGATTCCATCGGTTATCCCACCACACAGGCTGACAAGGGACTCAGGAAGTACTTCAATGACAAGAAATCGGTGATTATCAACTGCGACAACAACTCCCCGGACAACACCGGGAAGGCCTTCCTGGACACTCCAACCAAGACCCCGAAGATGTACCTCTCCACGCCGCCCGGAGTCAAAGGCAAGGGGAATAATTTCAAGAACCTCTTCAAAAAAGTGGTAGAACTTCGGGCAAAGGCGGTGGTGGTGGTGGATGCAGACCTCAAGAGCATCACCCCCGAATGGATTAAGCACCTGGGAGAGCCCCTTTTCGAGGGTTTTTCCTATGTTGCGCCCCTGTATGTCCGGCACAAGTATGACGGTACTATCACCAACGGTATTGCGTACCCCATGACCCGGGCCCTCTACGGCAGACGCGTTCGCCAGCCCATCGGAGGGGACTTCGGATTCGGCGGCAAGCTTGCCAGGGTCTATCTTGAAAGTAGTGTCTGGGACGAAGCTGTTGCCAATTTCGGCATTGATATCTGGATGACCACCCTGGCCATCGACCAGCGTGTACAAATCTGCCAGTCCTTCATGGGAAGGCCCAAGATCCACCGCACAAAGGATCCGGGTGCGCACCTGGGGCCCATGTTCAGGCAGGTGGTGGGGACCATGTTTTCCATGATGAAGGAATTCGAGACCTTCTGGAAAAAGGTCAAATACAGCCGGCCCACCGCTATATACGGTTTTGGGCTCGGCGAGGTGGAAATGCCTCCCAAGGTGGAGGTAAACAAGAAGAATCTCATGGAAAAATTCCACAATGGCTTCGACGAATACGGTGACCAGTGGAAGGAAATCCTGACGGATGAGGTTTACAGGAAGCTCCACGAGATTGGCGAGATGGGCGAGGTTGTGTTTGCCTTCCCCACTGACCTGTGGGCCCGGGTGCTCTTTGACATGGCTGTCGCTTACCGGGATTCGGTCATTGATCGGGACTTGATGATGGATTCCTTGATTCCCCTTTACTTTGGAAGGACCCTTTCCTTTGTCAAGAGAACCAAGCGCATGTCCATAAAACAGGCTGAAGAGGCCATTGAACAAGACTGCACCGTGTTTGAAATGGCCAAGCCCTACCTCCTTAAGCGCTGGAATGAACGGTAACCGCCTCTTCTCATGAAATCATGGCTCACCCAGGCAAAGTTCTCCTCTTGCACTCGCGATGTTGGCCATGACCCCGGTGAGCAGGCAAACGGCATATTCCTGAAGCTACGCTCCCTCCGTCGTCCATGACTCTGGCCGCGGAGCCAACTGCTGAGCAAGGCGGCCGGATGTGCACAAGGGAGGGGCAGCGCTTTAAAAGGCTTCTTGAAGGGCCACAGCAATCTTTTTGCGAGCACGAGAGGGCTTCACACTTGCGGTGGAAAGAGCTGCTCAGCAAGGCGACCGGAGGCCGTGGTGGTTCAGTAGTACCATCGGATGACGTGGGAAGGTTTCCGTAATTTCGCCGGCACGCCCAGGCTCCGGAGGTACACGTATCCCAAGCAAAGAAAAGTTTTCGTGCCTGCAAAAAGATCCCCGTGTCCCTTTTCTTCCGCGAGCCATTTCCAATATGACAAAATCGATGCTTTGTGCACCGCGCGGCCGGATGTGCACAAGGGAGGGGCAGCGCGCTCGTTTCTGAAAGAGCAATATCAGGGACACCAGAATGCGTTAGAATCTGCTATTGGATTGTTTACGCTCCAGCCAGGCGCATCGGACGGCCTTCCTGAACATTGACTCCTTTCTTTGGTATTCCTCAGACATCCTCGCAGAATATTGGCGCCGTTCCATAACCTCAAGGGAAATATATTGCCGCCAGAAAGGAACGCGCTGGTCCTCCCTCCTCTTCAGAACGTTTTCAAGCGATGCTTTTAAATTCCGCGGCGAATGGGTGCATCATCTCACCAGGATCAAACGCACGTCCATGACATTGGTATTGGTGGGGCCGGTGATGAGCAGGTCACCGGTCTTCTGCAGGAAGTGGTAGGCATCGTTGTTGCCCAGAAAGTCCATCGCCTTCATGCCCGCTTCTTCCGCGCGGCGTAGTGTGAGAGGATCCACGATTCCTCCGGCGGCGTCCGTGGGTCCATCATTTCCATCCGTTCCCCCGCTCAAAATCACCACCCGCGGGGCCACCCCGTCCAGGTCCAGTGCCGCTGCAAGACAGAATTCCTGATTGCGTCCCCCAAGGCCGTTTCCCCTGATGGTGACGGTCGTCTCTCCGCCGGATATAATGCACGCCGGGGGTGCAACAGGATGCCCTGTCCTGAGGATCTCCCGGGCAATAGCCGTATGGACCCGTGTCACTTCCCTGGTCTCGCCTTCCACCATGGAGGAAAGAATAACGGTCGTATACCCTAAGGCTTCGGCCTTTTTTCCTGCCGCCTGGAGGGCTATCATGTTACTTCCCACAATCCTGTTGTGCACCCGCTCAAATACCGGATCTCCCTCCTTCGGGGTCTCGCTCAGCCTTCCCGCAAGACCGGCACGCAGGTATTTTTCCACGGCAGGAGGAATATCCGTAAGGTTATATTTCTCCAGGACGTCCTTGACATCCCTGTACGTGGAGGTGTCCGGGACAAAAGGCCCGGACGCGATTACATCCATCCGGTCTCCCACCACGTCCGAAAGCATCAAATTAACCGTGGTCGCAGGAAACGCGAAACGAGCCATCTGCCCCCCCTTGGAAGAAGAAATATGCTTTCTGAGGGCATTGATCTCATCAATACTCGCACCACATTCAATCAGCATCCGGGTCACGACCTGTTTTTCCGCGAGGGTAATCTCCCTGGCAGGCTGAGGGAGCAATGCCGACCCTCCCCCTGATATGAGGGAGAAGACGAGATCCTTTTCTCCGCATTCCTGCAGGAGCTCCAGGATCTTTCTGGTCCCCAACACCCCGTTTTCATCGGGGATGGGGTGGCCCGCCTCCCTGATTTCTATGCGCGAGAGGGACGTGGTAAAGCCATATTTTACGTTGATCATCCCGCCCTGGAGCCTCGGGCCGAGGATATCTTCGACGGCCTTTGCCATGGGTGCAGTTGCCTTCCCGCCCCCCACAACCAGTATCCGATCAAAAAGGCTCAGGTCAATCTCTTGGCTTTCCCGTCCTTCGTGGCCCAGGCGGAGAACCTCACCATCAAGGAGCAGAAACCGCTTCACCGCGTTATAAGGATCCACTGCCGCCACGGAACTCCTGAATATCTGTTCCGCATGGGTACGCATTTTTTCGAGCATTTTTATCTCCGTTTACTTCTCTTTGTTCGTATCTGCCCAGCAAAATAGGGGAAATGCATTAGCGACAAGTCTCCGGATTCCCGCTTCCGCAGGAATGACGGCCAAGGAGCCCTTTTCGCTTTCATTGCTCCCTCTTTATAGATCCATTATACTCGATTCTCATATTACTTCTTCACTCTCATGTTGTCCAATGAGAAACACCTTGCAACCTTTTTCCACTATATATTGTATTTTCCCTTGACCTTTATCGCAATACGTTGTATGGAGCCTCTTAACATGGAGGAAACATACCGGGGACAAAAAACACAAAGAGAGTGTAATCGAAGGGCTTTTCTGGCAAGAAGTCTTACCATCCTGGCTGGTAGTTTACTGGGACTTGATTTCTTCAGGCCCGCGCAAGCCAGTGAAGGGGCGGCTTTTTCAAGGATCGCCCTGATCATTGATGACATCGGTTCGAGTCTTTCCCGCGCGCGAGCCTTTGCGGCCTTAGGAATCCCCATCACTTTTTCCGTCCTTCCCCAGCTCAGATACTCCAGGATACTGGCCGAAGAAATGGACACCATGGGGCATGAAATTATGCTCCATCAGCCCATGGAACCATACTGTCACGAGATTGATCCAGGGCCTGGGGCCGTCTATATCTCCTACGGGGACCTCGAAATTGAAGAGATCGTAAGAGATAACATCGCACAAATCCCCCAGGCCACCGGGGTCAACAATCACATGGGTTCCCGCTTTACGTCGTGCTCCGGAAAGGTGGTGCAGGCCCTGAAGGTAATCAAGGAGAGGAATCTCTTTTTTGTAGACAGCCTGACGAGCTGTCACTCCAAGGCGTATAAGATGGCCCGGCGCCTTCACATGAGGGCCGCACCCAGGAACATCTTCCTGGATCACGAGCCTGACCTCACCAATATTCGTCTTCAGCTCAGACGTCTAAAGGCCCACGCATTGACCTACGGCGCCGCCATTGGGATAGGCCATCCCCATATCCCGACCCTGGCAGCCCTCCATGAATTCAAATGGGAGCTGGAAGACCAGGGAAGTCCGCTTGAGCTTGTCCCCGTATCCCGCTTGCTTTAGCCTCCGCCTCCTGATACAATTTGCCTAGTGACTAAAGTGAGCTAGCGTGCCTAGAGTGCCAAAAGTGGTTGAATTGTATCCTATTTTATTGAATAGATGAGCGAAGCTCACCATAACTCTAGTTTGCTTTAGTTCACTTCAAACTCTCGCTCACTTTATGGCATTTATTCATGCTGAGGAAAAATGGAGACAACAAAATGACCATTACCCATGGATTCCAACTTCTGAGGGAACAGGAGATCCCCGAACTGAACATCCTTGCCAGGCTTTTTGTGCATGAAAAAACAAGCGCGCAACTCCTCTCCCTTTCCAACGACGACGAAAACAAGGTATTCGGCATCACCTTCAAAACGCCCCCCTCGGATTCAACGGGGGTTGCGCACATTCTCGAGCATTCCGTGCTCTGCGGTTCCCGGAAATACCCGGTAAAAGAACCCTTTGTTGAGCTTCTCAAAGGGTCCCTCCAGACCTTCCTGAATGCCTTTACCTATCCCGACAGGACCTGCTACCCGGTTGCCAGCCAGAATGTGAAGGATTTCTATAACCTCATTGATGTATACCTGGACGCGGTTTTTTACCCCCGCCTCACCCGCCATATCTTTGAACAGGAAGGCTGGCACTACGAGCTAACCTGCACCGATGACCCCCTCTCTTTGAAGGGCGTGGTCTTCAATGAAATGAAAGGCGCCTATTCATCTCCCGAGCAACTCCTTTCCAGGTACGCCCTTCAATCCCTTTTCCCGGACAATCCATATGGATTGGATTCAGGAGGGGACCCCAAGGAGATTCCCAAACTCACCTTTGAGCAGTTCAAGTCCTTCCATGCCCGGTATTACCATCCTTCCAATGCCCGGATTTACTTTTACGGCGATGACGATCCTGCACAACGGCTCAGGATTCTTGACGCATATCTTCGGGACTTTGAACGCTCCACCATTTCCTCTTCGATCCCCCTCCAGGCCCCGTTTCAAGCTCCGCTCCGCGTAAAGCACCCCTTCATGGCCTCAGAAGATGGACCCGAAAAATCCAAGGGAATGCTCACCGTGAATTGGGCCATTGGAGAGACCAGCGATGTTGATACCAATTTTTCGTTCAGGATCATTGAGTATATCCTCCTGGGCATGCCGGCCTCGCCCTTACGAAAAGCCCTGATGGACTCAGGTCTCGGGGAAGACCTGACCGGCGAAGGCCTCGGCGACGAACTGCGGCAGATCTACTTTTCCACGGGGCTCAAGGGAATCCGCATGGAGAACGCCGACAGGATTGAACAGCTCATCATGGACACCCTTGCAGAACTCTCGGTGAAGGGAATCGATCCAAATACCGTGGAAGCCTCCCTGAACACCATTGAATTCCGCCTGCGGGAAAACAACGCCGGCCAGTTTCCCCGAGGGCTCCTTTTGATGTTGAGGGCACTGACTTCCTGGCTGTACGACAATGACCCTCTGGCGCTTCTCGCGTTCGAGAAACCCCTCCAAGAGATCAAGGACCGGGCAGGAAAAACGGACCGCTTTTTCGAATCACAACTCCGGCACCTTCTCCTGGAAAACAAGCACCGGGCCACCCTGGTGCTTGAACCGGACCCGGGCCTGCAAGAAAAAGAGATTGCCGAAGAAAATCGGAGGCTTGAGGAGATCCGGTCGAACATGGTTCCGGATCATCTCAAGGAGATCGTGCAGGAGACCCAAGAACTCCAGCGTATCCAGGGAACGCCAGATCCCCCCGAGGCCCTTGGCACCATCCCGCGGCTGAAACTGGAAGACCTTGAGCGGACAAACAAGATTATCCCCATTGAAAAACTGGAACACAGAGGGGTTCCCCTCCTGTATCACGATCTCTTCACCAACGGGATTGTCTATCTGGACGTGGGAATGGACCTTCACGCTCTTTCCGGAGATCATCTCCCCTATGTGCCACTTTTCGGACGCGCGCTTCTTGAAATGGGCACTGAAAAAGAGGATTTTGTCCGGCTGACCCAGCGCATCGGCCAAAATACAGGTGGCATCATTCCAAGGCCTTTCACCTCGAGCCACAAAGAAAGGGCGACATCTGTAGCCTGGCTCTTCCTCCGGGGCAAGGCCACGATCCCCAAGGTCGGTGAACTATTCAATATCTTGAGAGATGTCCTCCTGACAACACGCCTGGATAACCGCGAGCGCTTCAGGCAGATGGTGCTGGAGGAAAAGGCCGGGGTAGAACATAGCCTGATACCACAAGGCCACCAGGTGGTAAACCTGCGGCTCCGCTCCCATTACCGTGAGGCCCACTGGGCCGCCGAACAGATGGGAGGCATCAGCTACCTTTTCTTCCTGCGGGACCTGGCCCTGCGGGTTGACGAAGACTGGTCCGGTGTCCTCGCGACGCTGGAAGCCATGCGCCAGGCGCTGGTAACGATCCCGAATATGCTCCTCAATATGACGGTGGATGCCAAGAACGGGGCAACCTTGACCTCGAATATCCATTGCTTCCTCGATGAGCTGCCACACCGGGAAATCAAGCCCGAGCCCTGGACCGTGACCGCTCCTCCCCGCTTTGAAGGGCTGGCTATCCCCGCCCAGGTGAACTATGTGGGCAAGGGGACCGATCTCTTTTCCCTCGGCTACCGATTTCACGGCTCTGCGCTGGTGATCAGCCGATATCTGCGCACCGGATGGCTCTGGGAACGGGTCCGGGTCCAGGGCGGCGCCTACGGGGCCTTTTGCCTGTTTGACCGGCTTTCCGGTATCCTGACCTTTGTTTCCTATCGTGATCCGAACGTTTTGCAAACACTTGAGACATTCGACCACACGGCGGACTTTCTGAAAGAGCTTGACCTTCCTTCTGATGAACGGGTGAAGAGCATTATCGGCGCGATCGGTGACTTGGATGCCCATCTGCTGCCGGATGCAAAGGGGTACACATCAATGGTCCGGTATCTCTGTGGGGATTCAGAAAAAGACCGCCAGCAGATGCGGGAAGAAGTCTTGGGGACAACCGCGCGGGACTTCAGCGCCTTTGCGGATTTTCTCGAAGACATGGATCGGGAAGGGACCGTCAAGGTGCTTGGATCTCCCGATGCCCTAAAGGCGGCAAATGAAGCCCGATCAGAACGCCTGAAAATCCTTCGGGTCCTGTAATATGAAGAGCAGGTGAACGGCATGTTTCTGAAGCGGCTTCATTTCGGCCCTGGAATCCGCAGCGACCGGAATCATGGACGATGGAGGGGGCGTAGCTTCTGGAATATGCTGTTTGCCTGCTCAGTGGGTCACGAATTCGTTGGAAGGTCTTTTCTTGGCCGAAAATATTGTTTCCTATTTTATCCCATAATGCTATAAGAACCCGAACTCAGCAGGGAGAAACAACCCATGAAATATACCGTCACCTTCTTTCCTGACGAAAAATCCGCAGATGTTGCAGAAGGTACCAGGATTGCGGATGCCGCCCAAGAGGCCGAGGTATTCATCAACAACCTCTGTGGAGGAGAAGGGGTCTGTGGCCAGTGTAAGGTCCAGGTGACCGGAGGAAAGGCCGATGCGGAAGAACACGCAAGGGGACTCTTATCTGATGACGAGATAGCGGCAGGATACGTCCTTGCATGCCAGACAGAGATCCATGATAACCTGGAAATCATGATCCCCCCGGAAACCCGGATGGAAGACGCGAAAATCATGATGGGAGAAGCGGCCGCAGTTTCCCGGTCAGAAGATGACAAGCCCCTGGTGAGAAAAATATCCCTCGAATTACCGCCTCCCACGCTGGAAGACAATATCTCGGATATCGAACGGGTTTCCCGGGAATTGCGGCGAAAAATCGGCTGGCATTCTTTCGCAATCCATCTGGAATGCTTGAAGGGCTTATCCGAGAAGCTCCGGGACAATGACTGGAAAGTCACCGTCACCGTGGCAAAGGACAGGGATCGCTATCGAATTCAGCGGATCGAACCCCTTGATACCACCATGCTGAACTACGGTGTGGCCATTGACGTCGGTACCACAACCGTTGTCGCGCAGCTCATTGATATCCATGCCGGGGAGGTCCTCGGGATTGAGGGATCCCATAATCTCCAGGCAAGTTACGGCGAAGATGTTATCTCCCGCATGATATACGCGTGCGGCAGGGGAGGGCTCGAGCCCCTGCATGAGGCCATTATAAAAAGCATTAACCAGCTCATCGAAAAACTGGTGGAAAAACACAACGTCTCAAGAGATGATCTCAACGTGGTGGTGGCGGCAGGAAATACCACCATGAGCCATTTTCTGCTCGGCCTCACACCCTGCTCCATCCGCCTTGAACCATATGTCCCTACTGCCGATCAATACCCACAGGTGCGGGCAAATGATCTGGGGATCCAAATCAGTCCCAACGGGTTTATAGAGACCATTCCCTGTGTCGCTTCTTACGTGGGAGGGGATATCGTCTCGGGCGTCATGTCATGCGGCATCGCAGATCATCCGCAGGTGAGAGGCCTCATTGATATCGGGACCAACGGGGAGATAGCCATCGGAAATAACGAGTGGCTTGTCTGCTGTTCGGCCTCCGCGGGCCCTGCCTTTGAAGGAGGTGGTACCAGATGCGGCATGCGGGCCATAAAGGGGGCCATTGAAAAGATAGAAATAGTTAACGGCGACATCAAATATGAAACCATCGGCCAAGCTCCTGCCCGTGGTATCTGTGGCTCCGGGCTCATCGACTGTATTTATGAACTGGTGAGAAACGGGATTATCGGCGCAGAAGGGAAATTTGACCGTGATCTGAAACATGACCGGTTCAGCATCCAAGATGACATCCCCCAGTACACCATCGCCTATGGTGACCAAACAGAGGCCGGAGAACCCGTGGTCATCACCGAGTCGGACATCGATAACCTCATCAAATCCAAGGGGGCGGTCTTCGCGGCCATCAAATCTCTGGTGGATTATATCGGACTCTCCTTTGACCAGATCGAGACATTTTACGTGGCAGGTGGATTCGGGAGTTTCCTGAATATCCCCAAGGCCATATCCATTGGTCTTTTGCCGGACATCCCACAGGAAAAGATCCAATTCATCGGGAACAGTTCGCTCACCGGGGCACGTCTGGCCCTGCTTTCCGAAAATGCCTTTGAGAAGTGCATTAATATCTCCAGATCCATGACCAATATTGAGCTTTCCAACCACCAGCCGTTCATGGACGAATATATAGCCGCCCTTTTTCTCCCCCACACCGACCGAAAGCTCTTCCCCTCTGTTGAGTATTAGCCCTCTCGTGCTGAGTTTTGATTTTGGGATGCCGGACGGTTTGTATGAAGAGCAGGTGAACGGGATGTTCTGGAAGGGCCGAAATCCGCAGCGACCGGAGTCATGGACGACGGAGGGAGCGTAGCTTCCGGAATATGCCGTTTGCCTGCTCACCAGGGTCATGGCTAACATCATGCTCGCAAAAAGATTGCGGTGGCCCTTCAAGAAGCCTTTCAAAGCGCTGCCGTGTGGTGGTGTTTTGGGGAGGGAGGACCAGCGCGTTCCTTTCTGGCGGCAATATACTTCTCATGAGGTTCTGGAACGGCGCACATGATCTGCAAGGGCGTCCGAGTACTATCAATGAAGGCAATATTCGGGGAGGCCGTCCGATGCGCCTGGCTGGAGCGTAACCATTCCAACAGCAGATCCTAAGACATCCTGGCTTGATATTGCTCTTTCAGAAACGAACCCCCTGCCCCTCCCTTGAGAACATCCGGTCGCCTTGCTCAGCAGCTATTTTCGCCGCAAGTGTGAAGACACCATCGTGTTCGCAAAAAGATTGCGGTGGCCCTTCACCACATTGATTTGTACCATGGCAAAACCGGCGTTTTGGAAAAAGCAGCCAAATTTTTTTGACAAACGAAGCTTTCTTTACTAACCATTAAAAAGGATTTCAGCTCCATTACTACCGTCGAAATAGCCGAGACCCCCGGATCAAGACGGATGTGAAGGGCATAAAGGGAGCTTTGAACAATGGGAAATTTCATAAAAAGGAGATATGCATGATGACTGAGAAAGATCCCGTGCGGACCGCCCTTGTTACCTATGAAAGAGAGGGAAGCATTGGCACGATCACCCTCGCCAGGCCTGAAAAGCGCAATGCCATGACCATCGCCATGTGGAAACAGCTGGATGATGCCATAGGGGCAGCGGAAAAGGATGATGCCGCACGGGTTGTCATCCTCCGGGGGAAAGGAAAATCCTTTTGCGCGGGCCTTGACCTGAGCCCTGAAAACGAATTGGCCCCCATCATGGGAGGCACCCCCGGGGCAGCGCAAAAGACGAAACTTTTCGAAATAATCAAGGATATTCAAGCCATTCACACACGGCTGGAACACCTATTTCAGCCCACCATCGCTGTTATCCACGGGCACTGCCTGGGCGCGGGCCTGGAACTGGTTGTGTGCTGTGACATGAGAATGTGTTCCGCCGATGCACAATTTGCTCTCCCGGAAGCAAGCCTTGCCATCATCACGGACGTGGGCGGCCTCCAGCGACTCCCGGGAATTGTGGGAAACGGCCACGCAAGGGAGATTGCATTCAGGGCGCACCGTTTTAACGCCGAGCGGGCCCGTTCGATAAACCTTGTAAATTACGTGTATCCTGACAGGGAGACCCTTTCCGCGGAGGCTTGGAAAATTGCTGAGGAAATAGCCGCCAACCCGCCCCTTGCCGTCCAGGGGACCAAGGATGTAATGCTCTTTCACGACGACATGATCCTGGATGCCTGCCTCCGATACAATGCTGCCAGGTCTTCCATGATCCTGCCCTCGGAAGATCTCTTGGAGGCCATGGCTGCACATATGCAGAAGCGAAAAGGAACATTTAAAGGCGCATAAAAAGAGGAGAGTTCAGATGAACGACAAAGTAGTCATAACCTGCGCCCTCACCGGGGTACTCACTGACCCGGCAGTGCACCGTGTGCCTGTTACACCCGATGAAATGGCGGAACATGCTGCCCAGGCGTATAACGCGGGGGCATCCATTGTCCATTGTCATTTCAGGAACCAGGAAAAGGGGAAAGGGCACCTTCCCACCTGGGATCTTGATGCGGTCGGTGCCATTCTCGCTGCCATAAAAAATCGGGTCCCTGAAATCATTATATGCTTGAGCACGGGAGTCATGGGGCCGGACATATCCGGTCCGGTGGCATGTCTTGAAACATTCAAACCAGAGATGGCCGCGTGCAATGCCGGGTCCCTCAATTACCTGAAGCTCCGGTCCGATGGTTCCTGGGCCTGGCCGCCCACCCTCTTTGACAACCCCGTGGAAAAGATAAAGGGGTTCCTCCAAGTGATGACGGCAAACGAAATTGTGCCGGAATTCGAGTGCTTTGATTCGGGCATTGTCAGGAGCGTCGGTCTCTTCAAAAAAAACGGCATGTTCCAGGGAAACACCCATGTCTCTCTGGTCATGGGAGTGGCAAGCGGCATGCCGGCAAAGCCCGAGTGGCTTCCCCTCCTGATCCGGGAGATGTCCGAGGAAGCCCACTACCAGGTTATTGCCATCGGAAGGAAGGAGGTCTGGAACCTCCACCGGAGGTGTGTTGAACTGGGAGGAAACGTGCGCTCGGGCCTCGAAGATACTTTTTACCTGCCAAACGGCGAAAGGGCGGAAAACAACGGCATGCTTATCGAAGCCCTCGCCCGTATCGTGCGAGAAGTGGGACGTGACATTGCGAGCCCCACCGAGGCGAGACAAATCCTCGGCTTACGATCACCGTAAGCATGGAGACCGCCGAGTATTGGTAAATTCGCATATCACCTGATGCAGTAACGGGAGTTCAAGACAAAACACCAGGAAAAACAAGGAGGGAAGAGAATGGCCTTAAACTTGGACGCCGTGGGCAAACCCCTCGGCCCTGTAAGGAAAGATTATACCTGGAAGGACGTGGTCCTCTACGCCCTGGGGGTGGGCGCGGGGTTTGATGAACTGGAATACTGTTTTGAACAAAATCTCAAGGTGATCCCAAGTTTTTCCATTGCCGGCGTGTTCGAGTTCCTGGCCGAAGTCGGCATGAATTCCAATGCGGACCTTTCCGGGATCCTGCACGGAGAGCAGGATATCTTTTTCCACAACACGATTCCCACCGAAGGCACACTCATTACCGAAGGGCATATTACCCACATGTTCGATAAGGGAGCAGACAAGGGTGCTCTGGTGGTGGCTGAGGCGGACACCTATCATTCAAACGGGCAAAAGCTCTTCACCAATATATTCACCCTGTTTTGCAGAAAGGACGGAGGATTCGGAGGTGATCCCGGCCCAAGCGAAGCACTGGTGTTTCCGGATAGACCACCCGACTACGAGAAGCGCGCGGTCTCTTCCCCGGACCAGCCGCTGCTCTACCGGCTGTCGGGAGACATATTCCAGCTCCACGCCGACCCTGAATTCGCCAAGGCCAGCGGGTTTGAAAAGCCCATCATGCATGGGCTCTGCACCCACGGATATGCCTGCAGGGCGGTCATAAAGCGTCTTTTTCCCGGAGAACCCGAGCGCATGACCAGGTTCCGGGCCCGCTTTTCAAAGATCCTCTATCCCGGCACTCCCATTGTCACCCAGATATGGAAGATAGAGAAAGGCAAGGCCTATTTCAGAGCGATCAATGGTGAGAATAATGACGTGGTGATCGACGACGGGATTGTGGAATGGCTCAGTCCAGAGGAACTCAAAAAGCGCAAAAGCCTTGGCGGAATCCGGTTTGATGACAAGGTAGCCGTGGTGACCGGCGCAGGCGCGGGGCTGGGGCGTGTCTACGCTCTGGAGCTTGCCAAGAGGGGTGCAAAGGTGGTGGTGAACGACCTTGGTGGTGCCAGGGACGGCTCCGGGGACGGTTCAACCGCCCCGGCAGACCAAGTGGTGGAAGAAATCAAGGCCATAGGCGGTGAAGCCGTTGCCAGCT
>Ga0307419_10000225_pt1 | contig 26813 bp, 21 predicted proteins | sample SalMarWE160230MG_2_FD_202512 | JGI IMG/M metagenome (GOLD analysis project Ga0307419, IMG submission 202512) | Salt marsh sediment microbial communities from the Plum Island Ecosystem LTER, Massachusetts, United States - WE1602-30 | ecosystem: Environmental > Aquatic > Marine > Intertidal zone... | reverse complement strand
TCGTCAGCATGTGTTGGGGAACTGTGCTTATTGAATTTTTGAAAACCATGCCCTATGAGGCTGTGTCACAATACTGGTTTTGGCTCTTTATGTCATTTCGACCGACCAGTCCTCCGCAGTAGCTTTGCTACGGAGGGTGGAAGGGAGAAATCTTTTAATAACAACCAGTTGTTAATATAAGATTCCTCGGATATCGCCTCGGAATGACATTGCGACACAGTCTCTTTGGGCGTGGATTCTTTACCCACTGTTTAGGCGTCTTTTCAATAAGTCCGTGTATGTTTATGAAGTACCTGTTTGCTGGATGCCCGACTGCGCTGGCATGACGGAAAATTGATGACATTCGTCATTTTTACGAAGGGGGGAATCCACATACATTGCACAGAGTTGTTAGTTAGCGATTTAGGGGGAATGAAAGCCGCGGCCAGCGGTTGAATGCGATACTCCTGCAGATGGGCAATAGACGCGTAACCGGTTATATTTCATTCCACCGGCCTAAAGGAGAGGCTCGTTTTGGACGAAAAAATTCGTGTGCTGCTTGTAGATGACGAAGAGCAGTTTGTAATAAATATGGCCAGGATATTGAAGGTCAGAGGATTTGACGTAACCACTGCCTTCAGCGGATACGATGCCGTGGATGCAGTTAAGAATGAAGTCGGATTTGATGTGGTAATACTTGATGTCAAAATGCCCGGTATGGACGGTGTAGCCACCCTTGGGGAGATAAAAAAATGGGCCCCCGATACGGAAGTCATCATGCTCACAGGCCATGCTACGGTTTCTTCGGGCACCCAGGCCATGCGCAAAGGTGCATATGACTACCTGATGAAGCCCTGCGATATAGAGGACCTGGTGGAAAAAATAAATGAGGCACATGAGGCGGAAAGCATCAAACGTCATCCGGTCATGTGGCCTCGGAAGATGGTAAGAGAAATCACCCTGCATTCATTGAAGAAACTGCTGCCTGAAGACCCCCTTGCCAAGGCATTGAAGGTGATGGCGCGGCAAACCGGGGAGGAGGCAGTCGAAGAGATATACATACTGGACAAACAGGATTATCCCAGAGGTGTTATCACAAAAAGGGACCTTCTAAATGAGGCCCAAAAAGCCAATCCGGGAGTATCCCTCACCTGGTCCGGTCTTTTGGAAAATCCGCAATGGCTCCCTCAAAAAAAGTTAAGCCGGATCATGCGGCCCGATCCTATATCAATCAGGGCAAATGGGCACCTCACTGATGCGGCCCAGCAAATGATAATGAATAATGTCCGGTGCATGCCTGTTCTCAGGGGGGGAAAGGCGATTGGCATAATAAAGATGCAGGACGTTTTTCAATATGTGGAACATGAAATAGAATAGTTCCCAGGAGGTTTACCAACGCCATGTTAGACTTAGTAGACAGATTTACTAAAACACAGGAAAAGGACTTTCCATATTTCCGCCATGTTTGGAACAGGGTCGTGCTGGCGCTCATGGCGGCCGCTTTCATTCCACTTATTTTGATCGGCGGGGGTATGTATTACTATGCCACATCGGCTCTGAAAGAAAATACTCTGGCTGCGCTCCGCACGGAGGTGCTTAACCATAAAGAGGCCATAGATGAATTCTTGGCTGAACGTACCATGGACCTGAGAGCGCTGTCTGCCAACCTTGACTTGAATGCTCTGACGGCTCCCGGTGCCCTCGAGAGCGTTTTTCTGTCTTTGCGTTCAACAGACGGCAGGCCATGTTTCAGGGATCTGGGTGTTATTGATGCCCAGGGAACACACCTGGCCTATGTTGGACCTTACGATTTGATTTCTAAAAACTACAAGAACGCCGAGTGGTTCAAGGCCGTAATGGATAATAATGTCTATGTAAGTGATGTGTTTTTGGGTTTCCGGGACGTCCCCCATTTTATAATCGCGGTCAAACAGGTGAGCGAAAGAGGGACCTGGATAATACGAGCCACCGTAGAAACCGCATATTTTGACAGCATCACATCCGGAGTTCGAGACAAGAGGAGCATGGAAGCGTTCCTTGTTAATAGAAACGGGATTTATCAAACCAGTCCAGGCAACTCAGGGAAGCTGATGGGGCAGTCGGGATTCAAGGGCCTGGAGCATTTTGAGGGTGTCAAGTTAGAAGAGATTCAGGGCCAGATCCGCGCGACGACCTGGCTTAGCAGAGTTCCCTGGCTATGTGTCGTGAGGATTGATCAGGACGATATCTTTGAGGCATTGCAGCGAGTCCGCAGAATCGGCATTTACGTCTTTGTGTTGGGAGCTATCCTGATTGTTTTTACAGTACTTTTGACAACCAATCAATTGGTCTCGATACTGGAGGCAAAGCGTAAAAGCATCCGGTTTTTAGATCAGCAGCTGCGCCGTACCAGTTACATGGCATCGTTAATGGAGTTGTCTTACGGTTTTTTTCGGGAAATAAACGATACCTTGGCTAATATAGACATAGCCGCCACATGGATTCAGGATCTGGCCGTCAAAGGAGACTTAAAGGAAATTGAAAAGAACCTGGATCAGATTAAGTCCGAATTGTCCCGCAGCCGAAAATCAATCGATAAATTCGTAAGATTTGCAAGGCCTGATGAACCTGCAATAATAGACGTAAATGTAAATGAATTACTGAATCATCTCATAGATTTTATCGGCGGTGAACTACATTTGAAGAATATTACGATAAAAAAAGATTACGAGGATAATCTTCCAAATATCAGAAGTGATCATTCAAAACTGCGCCAGGTTTTCCAGAATATAGTTTTGAATGCCATGACTGCTGTGGAAAAAGATGGTGAAATCAGTCTCACGACCCGTGCTGTTAAGAGCGGCGTGGCAGTAACTATCGGCGATGACGGCCCGGGTATCGGGGAGGAAAACATGGAAAATATCTTTGATCCTCTTTTTACCACCAAACCGGAGGGAGCGGGATTGGGACTCTCCATATGCATTAATATTCTGCAAAAATTAGGGGGTCACATATCTGTAAAAAGTGAACCGAAAAGAGGGACCGCTTTCACTGTTGAACTTCCTTTACACATAAAACTTACCGGCAAATAGTTTGCTTCGGCATTTATTCAAATTCTATGTTTCTTCTGGTTTGCAAAGATTGACTGTTTTCGATTCAAAAATTTTGACTAACAGCTCTTAAATCAGTCAATAGTCAATAGCCATCAATCAATTCCTCTGAACCCGTCGCACATGATTAAAAGAGAGAATATTAAACAGGCCATCGATGCCATTTCGAAAAGGGATCCCGAGATAGGTTATTCACTGAATGAGATGCTCGGAACCGGCAAAATAGATATACGCTCTCAGGCTGATGTTTCCACAAAGGGTGAGGACCTTTACTTCTTTTTTGACAAAGAAAAAGTCTCGATAAACAAGTTCCTCTATTTCAACGAAGGCACTGTACCCATTGAACAAGGGCTCCTGATTAAATATGGCGAGATGATTAAAAGGCAGGAGCTTCTAAACAGAACGGAGGCCCCGGATTACAAGCAGGTTGTCGTTGAGATTCGTAAGGCAGGCCTCAAATTGATGGTCACGCACGAGATAAATTATGTTTTAGCGCGTCTAAGGAAAAGTCAGGGGATGCCGGAAAGCGCTCCAGGGAACGAAGGCCTCTTTTCATTTATTAAAAAACTCAAACAAGACACACGGGCTCTTGAGATATGCGATGGTGATAACGATCCCGCTGTATTATATAAAGGAATTATTGATGAAGGCACGCCCGCCTGTTTCATGTGCTTTCCCTTCTGCATGGATGGTCTGATGCAGGTAGCAGATATGAACCTGGAATTTTTTCATGTGCGGTTCCTCTTGAATTGTTTGGCAAGGGGGTTGGAGAAAAACCTGTTTGTGTGCCTGGTGGACGGAAAAGTACTTGGGCTGGTCTATCTGACTTTAAAAAGACACATGTTTTACAAGGGTCTTGAAATAAAGTTTATCTCCACATTGCGTGGAAAGACCGGCAATGAAAAGGAACCGACCACCAAGGTACCAAAAGGTGTCGGAGCCTTTTTGGTGGCCGGAGTCTGGATGCTGTGGAAAACCGGGCCTGCTAACTTTAAAGAGATCTACGTCGGTTCCGAGACCGGGGCCAGGCAATTCTATGAGGCGGTGGGGTTTCAATCCAGAGGGCTTTCCGGTTATGTGTTAAAAGCTCCTAAGGGGCAACTTGTTAAGACCATATTGATCATGGCAAATAACTGTGAGGATCCTGGGAAGGGCATTATTGATGAAATCAGGTCGATTATCAAAAAACAGATAAAACTCTTGCGGAAAAAGGCAAGGAACGAGAAGAAAAAATCAGTGAGATTAGCGGTGATTGACTCGGTTAAAGAGTGTCTAAAACCAACTGCGCATCCGGAGTTTGCTGAAACAGTGTTTAGTGAGCTGAACAAATACAGAGAAAAAATACCAGAATCGAGAGAACTTATTAACTTTGCATCGGAAGATGGTTCCGGCAAATGAGTGCGGCGAAACCGTTCAGATATGAAGTTGGCGGATGGGGAGGTTGAAGAAAAGACCGCTTCAACCTTCAATATCACAATCATATGTTGTTTTAAGGCGTACTTATTACCCGGATGGACCTCTTTTTCTGAAAATTTATCTTATATGCAGCCGCTGATTATCATTAAGGACGAACGTTTCACACAACATCTGGAAAATGTTCCTCATCTGGAGAATGCCAGGCGAGTCAAAGCGATTCAGTCCGTATTCGATACCACTTTCCTAAAGGGAAAGTGGAAAGAGGCTGTACCGAGACTCGCTTCAGTGGAGGAGCTTGCCTTAGTGCACACGTCTGATCATATTGAACGCATAGCGCAAAGTGCGGGAAAACCGCTTTCCTCTTTTGATATGGATACCCAGGCGACCGCAAAATCCTATGATGTGGCCCGGCTTGGAGTTGGGTCGGTCTTTAGCCTTCTTGATGAGATCTGGAGCGGCAAGGCAGGAAGAGGTTTTGCCTGTATCCGACCGCCCGGTCATCATGCGGAACCGGACAAGGCCATGGGATTTTGCCTTTTTAACAATGTGGCACTGGGGGCAAGGTATTTAAAGGAAAATTATTCGGTCGGCAGAGTAATGATTGTGGATATTGACGTGCATCACGGAAACGGAATCCAGTCCGCCTTTTATAATACGGACGATGCCCTGTATGTTTCCCTGCATCAATTTCCTTTTTATCCGGGAACCGGCAATTTTGGTGAAGTGGGTCAGGGAAAAGGGGAGGGTTTTACAGTTAATGTTCCCTTGGGAAAAGGGCACGGAGACAGGGATTTTGCGGGAATCGTTTATTATTTGCTTAATCCCTTAGCCAAGGAATATCATCCGGGAATGATCCTTGTATCATGCGGGTTCGATCTTTACCAGCACGACCGCTTAGGCGGAATGAATGTCACACCGGAGGGCTACGCCCTGATGACCTTTTTTCTGCTTGATATCGCACAAAAAGTATGTGACGGTCGAATCGCGTTCATTATGGAAGGAGGATACAGCCTAAAAGGGATCAGGGAATGCGGCCTTCGAGTAATGCAGGAGCTATGCGATGTGCCCACTTTGACAAGAGATAGGATTGAAAAAATTACAAGGAAAGCCTCTAAGAGATTATCCGCAATTGAAAAGGTGGTAGAGATCCAAAAAAAATACTGGAAAACTCTTTGATAATAACTATCTCCTTGACGTGAAACCCGGCTCTGAACAAATCGAAAACCTTAGTGATCACCTCCTGTCACCTCTAAGTTTACACCTTCAGGTTACCTCCTGGGATGGGAAAGAAAAAAGCCATAAAAATCAATAAGTAAGCAGCTGCTCCCGGGCGATGTCTTTGGGATGCAGTTTGGCATATATATTGAATAAATTAAAAGCAGAGGCTGCTTGCTTTAATACAAATGACCTTAAAACATAAAATCTAAAGCACTTATTTTGAGGGATAGATTTTTCAAGATGGCGGAAGATAAGGAAATAAAGGGTGGCATTTATGTTAATAATGTTGAGGTGCTCAGGGAACGGCAGAAACATTACTATGCAAGATTTTTTCGCAGGTTCGCTTTTCTGATAATAGTATGTTTTCTGATCCCTCTTCTTTTTGTGGGATGGGGAATAAATTTTTACTATACGAGATTCGCTAAGGAACGGATGACGAGTTCCTTTCACGCCCAGGTGGAAAACCATCGAAAGATAATTGAGCTGTTTTTAAGGCAGAGAAGCTCCAAACTGCAATTAATCGCCCATACTCATTTTAAGGAATATCTTGGAGAGGTGTCAAACCTGGCACGTGTTTTTGAAATGATAAACCTGGAAAGCTCGTCTTTTACTGATTTGGGAGTAATAGACGGATATGGCAGGCACCTGGCTTACGTCGGCCCCTACGATCTAATGGATAAAAACTATTCCGATGCCTTCTGGTTCAGGCAAGTCATGGAAAAAGGCCTTTATGTAAGCGATATGTTTATGGGGTTTCGGAAAGTCCCTCATTTTATTATGGCCGTCACCCGGCAGGAAAAAGGGGAAAGGTGGATTTTAAGGGCAACAATTGATACCGAGGTTTTTCGTTCCCTCGTCGAAAATGTAAGGATCGGCAAGACCGGAGAAGTATATCTATTGAACAGACAAGGAGTTTTTCAAACTAGTCCCAGGTTCAGGGGAAAGATAATGGAAAGGGCCCCTTTTTCAGCCGAGCCTGTACATGAAGGTACCAGGATTCGCATTTTAGAGGGCGGAACAGATGAACAGAAACAGCGTATTCCGCGCCGTATAGTGGCCCAGACATGGCTCACAGAGCCCCGCTGGATGCTGGTGGTAACTCAAGATTACTCCGAGGCATTCAGTGAGGTAAACCATGCTAATCATGCAACATTGATTTTTCTCTTCCTTAGCGCGATAGGCATCTTGATCATCACTGTTATTATCACAAAACATATGATTGAAGTTATTAAGAGAAGAGATGTGGAAGCGGACCAGTTGAACAGGCAACTCATGCAGGCAGGGAAACTGGCCTCTGTTGGAGAGCTTTCCGCTGGCGTGGCACATGAGATCAACAATCCCTTAGCCATTATTCTCACCGAGAGGCAGATCTTGCTGGATCTTATGGGCCAGACACCGGCCCTTGACGGAAATTTTAGAGAGGCACTGTTGGAATCCCTGTCACAAATTGATGTCCAGGTACAACGCTGTAAACGTATAACGCAAAACTTGCTGAGATTTTCCCGACGCACAACGTCGGTCATTGAAACCGTGGACCTGAATGAATTCATAGCAGAGGTTGTCGAACTTATGGAAAGGGAGGCCAAGACAAGCGGTATTAAGTTTAGCCCTGATCTGGAAGAAGACCTGCCTCCGATATTAACCGATCCATCGCAACTCCAACAGGTATTTCTAAACATGATCAACAATGCAATAGATGCCCATGAGGGCAAGTCCTATGGCAGCATTCATATCAGCACACGTTCAGATGATAATGCCCAGGGTGTGCAGGTCGTATTTGCCGATACGGGGGCTGGAATTTCTGATGAGAATCAGGAAAAGATATTTGACCCCTTTTTTACAACCAAGCCAGTGGGAAGAGGAACCGGCTTAGGACTTTCTATATGTTACAGTATTATTAAACGCCTTGGAGGCGATATTGCCGTCCAGAGTGAAGAGGGGAAGGGAACCGTATTCACCTTATTTCTCCCCTACAGTCCTCCGCCCGATTTAATGGAAAGCATAAATAAGGTGGCTGAAGTATAAGGAGGAATCAAAATGAAAGGATCAAGGATACTACTGGTAGATGATGAGGTTGTTTTCACCAACAACATGTCCAAGCTTTTGAACAACAGGGGATATTTAGTCACGGCAGTCAATAGTGGAGATAGCGCTATCCAAAAGCTCGAAGGAGAAGATTTCGATGTGGTGGTGCTGGATTTGAAGATGCCGGGTATGGACGGGATCACCACGTTAAAAGAGATCAAAAAGCTGGATCTTTTTACCGAGACGCTTATCTTGACCGGACACGGATCCATTGATACTGCCATGGAGGCCATCAAATTGGGCGCGTATGATTATCTTACCAAGCCGTGTGAGATCGATGAACTGGTGGCCAAGATTGAAGGAGCATGGGAAAAAAAGGACGATGAACAGCAAAAAGATATGCAGGAGAAAATCCAGAAGGTGGTGGAATCACCTAAATCGGCCTTTAGCCTTTTCGGCAAGAAAAAATCCGGGAAATAAAGAATTATTAAATGTTTTTTCAAAATGTTTTGTTTGAACCTTGCGGTCAGGAGCGATAAAACGTTTGATTTTTAAATGAATGCAATGTTATCATACAAATAATGAATGGCAATTCATTCATTATTTGTATGATAACATTAACCATCGCCGATGGTTTGGCCAATTTTGACGGACTCGTAAAAAGTCCGTGTCGTTCACTTTTAACAAAACTGGGGCGCGCAGTGTAGTAAGCAAATTTTAGTTGAGTTGACATATCATTTATGTTTTCCAAAACAAGGAGGTATGAAAGATGGAAGCTAAAGCAGGTCATGTTGAATCGGTTTACATGGAAAAAAGGGTCTTTTACCCGCCCAAGGTGTTCGTGGAAAAGGCCTACATAAAGAGCATGGAAGAATATGAACAGCTCTATAAAAGATCCATCGAGAACCCTGAGGGGTTTTGGGGGGAGATGGCCGAGGAGCACCTGGACTGGTTCGAAAAATGGGATGGACCGGTGGAGGAATATAGTTTCAAAGATGATGTCTATGTACGCTATTTCGCGGGGGGAAAACTCAACGCCTCATATAACTGCCTTGATCGTCATCTTAAAACGTGGAGAAAGAACAAGGCGGCCATTATCTGGCAGGGAGAGCCCCTGGAGGAATCGAGAACTTTCACATATCAGCAACTTCATCACGAGGTCTGCAAGTTTGCCAATGTTCTCAAAAAATTCGGGGTGAAGAAAGGAGATCGGGTCACCATTTATCTTCCAATGATACCCGAGCTTCCCATTGCCATGTTAGCCTGTGCAAGGATAGGCGCCATTCACAGCATAGTCTTCGGAGGTTTCAGCGCGGAGGCTTTAAGGGACAGGATACTGGACTGTAAGGCGGAAACCCTGATTACTTGTAATTATGGATACCGCTCCGGCAGGGTGTTGCCAAGCAAGAAAAATGCCGATACAGCCCTTGAGCGATGCCCTGATGTGAAGACATGTATTGTGGTCAATAGAATTGAAAAAGAGACCGACATGAAAGAGGGAAGGGATCATTGGTGGCATGAACTCATGGCAGATGCGTCTCATAAATGTGATGCAGAACCTATGGATGCCGAAGACCCTCTGTTTATCTTATATACGAGTGGCAGTACCGGAAAGCCGAAAGGCGTCCTTCACACAACGGCCGGGTACCTGCTCTACACTCTGCTGACCCTGAAATATTGCTTTGACTACAAGGATGATGATGTCTGGTGGTGCACCGCCGACATTGGCTGGGTCACCGGCCACAGCTATATTACTTACGGTCCTTTAGCCTTAGGGGCGACATCTCTTATGTTTGAGGGCGTTCCGAATTACCCGGAGCCTGATCGTTTCTGGGAGGTAGTAGAAAGGTATGGCGTCAATATCTTTTATACGGCACCGACTGCCATTCGTGCGATCATGAAAAGCGGGGATGACTGGCCGGCCAAGAGGGACCTGAGCAGCCTGAGACTCCTCGGCAGTGTGGGCGAGCCCATCAATCCGGAGGCCTGGATCTGGTATTACACGGTTATTGGAAAAGAAAATTGTCCTATTGTGGACACCTGGTGGCAAACGGAAACGGGCGGTTTTTTGATTACCCCCATTCCCGGGGCCTTTCCCATGAAGCCAGGGTCGGCTTCCCGCCCATTCTTTGGAGTGGACCCCGTAGTGCTCCGGGCTGACGGGACAGAAGCGGATGTAAATGAAGGGGGACACCTGTACATAAGAAAACCCTGGCCCGGTTTTATGCGAACTGTTTACGGTGACCCGGAAAGATTCAAGGAGACGTACTTCATCCAGACTCCGGGCTTCTATTTCTCAGGTGATGGCGCCAGAAAGGACGAGGACGGTTTTTTCTGGCTAATGGGCCGGGTGGATGATGTGATCAACGTATCGGGGCACCGGATGGGTACCGCCGAAGTTGAAAGCGCCCTTGTGTCCCATGAGGCAGTGGCCGAATCTGCGGTGGTTGGTTTCCCCCATGACATCAAGGGACAAGGAATCTATGCCTTTGTGACAGTGAAGGAAGGTTTTGAGCCGTCAGATGAGCTCAAAAAGGCGCTCGTTGCCCACGTCAGGAGTGAAATCGGCCCAATTGCTTCTCCTGACAAACTGCATTTTGCCCCGTCCCTCCCTAAGACCCGAAGCGGTAAGATCATGCGGAGGATTCTCAGGAAGATCGCCGAGGGCGCTGTTGACGAGCTTGGAGATACCTCTACCCTGGCTGAGCCTGAGGTGGTAGACAAACTCGTGGAAGGAAGACAGTAGTACACAAAGACCTTTTCATTGAGCCGCAGGGAATGCCATATCAGTGCCTGTTGGCCAATTACTTCCCCCCTTGCTGGATTTTCCCCCGGTGTATTGCAATGCCAAGCCGGGGGAAAAGCCCTTTTCTGCACCTGCTTTTTTCTAAATAGGGGGACAAGGTGAAGGAGGAAAGCATGTCACAATCAGTTAGGAACAAGGGCTGGGTAGTTACATTTAGCGGAACAGGGATCAACCTCGCCCTCGGTATTCTCTATACATGGAGTATCTTTAAAGGAGCAATTAAGCAATCTATTGAGACAGGCGGCGAAGGCGCCTTCAACTGGGAACTTGCTTCACTGAACGACCCGTATGCGGTGTGCTGCTTGTTCTTTGCCTTTGCAATGATCCTGGCAGGAAAGTGCCAGGATAAGTTCGGCCCAAAGATAACAGCCCTAATCGGGGGCGTTCTGGTTGGATTGGGATTTATGTGGATTTCACAAACCACGGAGTATGTCAGTTGGGTTCTTGGGTTCGGCGTACTGGCAGGCGTAGGTATAGGTTTTGGGTATTCAGCCGCCACGCCGCCCGGGCTCAAGTGGTTTCCTGCTGCAAAAACAGGATTAATCGCAGGGTTGGTAGTCTCCGGTTTCGGCCTTGCCTCGGTATATATTGCACCACTTTCAAAATACCTGTTGGGGATTTGGGGTCTGCAAAACGCCATGTTGTTCTTCGGGATTGCATTCCTGATTGTTGTGTGCGGGCTTTCAATGCTTCTTGTGAATCCGCCGGCCGGTTATGTCCCCGGAGAGGCGGTAACTACCACGGTCAGTGAAGAAAAAGAAGGAATCCATCTAACCCCTACTATTGCCGGGTGGCTCCCGGAGAGCGTTTCAACCATCCAGGCGTCAAAGGCAGTAGAAATGAAAAGAGATATTAAAACCTTGGAAATAATGAAGAAGGCCGATTTCTATATGCTGTGGTTTATCTTTTTCATAGGAGCCGGGGTAGGATTGATGGTGATTGGAAGTGTTGCCGGGATGGCAAAGAGGAGTATGGGAGAGATGGCCTTTCTTGTGGTTGCAATCATGGCCATTGGAAATGCCGGGGGTCGAGTCATTGCAGGAGTTCTTTCAGACAAAATCGGTCGCAGTCACACGCTTATTATCATGCTTCTTTTTCAGGCTGTTTTGATGTTTGTTGCCATTCCCATCTTTGGTGCTGAAAGCACCAGTGCTGTCCTTCTTGTACTGATAGCTACGTTTATAGGTTTCAATTATGGGACAAACCTGTCGCTTTTCCCGTCCTATACAAAGGATCTGTGGGGACTTAAAAATTTTGGGATGAATTACGGAATTGTTTTTACGGCCTGGGGAGCAGGCGGATTTGTATTGGGAAGGCTCTCCCAGATGTTGAGGGCCAGCACCGGAACATTTACTTCTTCGTTCTTTATAGCCGGCGTGCTGCTTATCATCGGTGCTGCCCTTACTTTTGTATTGAAAGCCAGCTTGGCCAGGCAAGGACTTACGCAGAAGAGGGTAACTTAAATCAAACCGCCGAGGCGGGATGTGTCCAGAAGGCGGTGAAGGTTCCGCTTTATCAAAGGAGGATGACTATGCCTAATAGCACATATAAGATTATTGAATTGGTAGGGACAAGCGAAAAATCATGGGAAGATGCCGCAAGGACTGCAATTGAGACAGCAGGAAAGACTCTTGAGGAGTTGAGGATTGCAGAAGTCACGAGACTGGATGTAACCGTTGAAAATGGAAAAGTAAAAACATATCGAACAAGGTTGAACGTGTCATTCAAGGTTCAAGCGTGAACAAAAAGTGATTATTCTAAATGGGGCCCATTAATATCTTTGGCTCAAATATGTGATTAGACAACCTATCGATTAGAGAACTCATCATGAGGTTAAGCCTATGTCCAGGTTCATGTCAAAAGGATTCACTTTGTGGTTCACAGGGCTTTCCGGTTCAGGTAAAAGCACCCTCGCCAGGATGATTTCTAATGAATTTCTCCACCGTGGGATTAGACATGAAATCCTTGATGGGGATGTGGTTCGTACTAATCTGAGCAAAGGATTAGGGTTCAGCAAAGAGGACCGGGATACGAATATCAGGAGGATCGGATTCGTATGTAATCTGCTTACCCGGAATGGCATTGCAGCTATTGCCGCTGCGATTTCTCCATACCGGGCCATAAGAGACGAAAACCGAGAAAACATCGGGGATTTTGTTGAAGTCTATGTCAAATGCGCCCTGGAGATCTGCGAAGGGAGAGATACCAAGGGTCTTTACAAGAGAGCGCGGGCCGGAGAGATACCAACCTTCACGGGTATATCTGATCCTTACGAACCTCCCTTAAACCCGGAAGTGATTTGTGAAACGGACAGGGAGACGGAAGACGAAAGTGCTATGAAGATTCTTCGTAGACTCAAGGACATGGGATATATTAAATGATGAAAATGCCTTCCCACTATAAAATAGGATACGGAAAATAGATACCTACGGCCCAGGCAATTTCTATTTTCCAGGTTGAAAAGTTTATTTCAAAGGGCTAAAATCCTACCAATACTCAGATCTGCATGCTTATTTCGTAATTGTTTTAACTAGTTCCGGTATCCGCCTGCTATCGGGAGCCAGGGTGAGTCTGCGGTCATGATCATAAGGCAGCTAAAGCCTGCCGCTTACAAGGTATTACTAAAAAATGACGTCTGTTATTTTCCAATCGTTTGGGGGCTTAGGACTTTTCCTTTTCGGCATGAAGATCATGTCGGAGGGGCTGCAGAAGGTCGCCGGAAAAAAGATGCGTCAGATTCTGGGCATGGTCTCCAATAACCGTATTATCGGTTGCACGGCGGGTATCCTTGTAACCAGTATCGTACAGAGTTCCAGCGCCACAACGGTCATGCTTGTCAGCTTCGTGGATGCCGGGTTAATTACGTTTGTTCAGGCCATTGGTGTCATCTTGGGTGCCAATATAGGGACCACGGTGACGGCACAGTTGATCGCATTCGAGATCACGGCATATGCCCTGCCTGCCATTGCAGCAGGAGTCTTCCTGAAATTCTTTGTAGGGCGACGAAAAGGGATCTATGCGGGAGATGTCCTTCTTGGTTTTGGGATGGTATTTTTTGGCCTGGCAACTATGAAGGGAGGGTTTGCTCCTCTAAAGCATGATCCGACCTTTATAGCTCTTTTTACAAAATTCAATGCTGAAGACTTAAGGAGTATCTTGCTATGCGTACTGGTGGGAACTGTGCTCACCATGGTCCTCCAGAGTTCGAGTGCCACGGTGGGGATTACCATGGCCTTAGCCAGCCAGGGGCTGTTGACTTTTGAGGCAAGTGTGGCCCTGATCTTAGGCGATAATATCGGGACCACCATTACGGCGGAATTAGCCAGTATAGGGGCGAGTGTTAACGCTCATAGAGCTGCCAGGGCCCATACCTTATTCAATGTGATTGGGGTTTTTCTCATCATCCTTTTTTTCCCACTGTTTATAAGATTGGTTCTTTGGATCACGAGTTCTATAATGTATATCGGATCGCCCGACCTTATACTGGATGGAGAAAGGCCCAACATTGCCAGGTATATTGCAAATTCCCATACCATGTTCAATGTGGTCAATGCTCTGTTTTTTCTCATATTTTTACCGTACTTGGTAAAAGTGGCTACCTGGCTTACTCCTCAAAAGAAGGCTGAAAAAGACTTTGATGAGCTTTACCACATCAAATACTTAGACTCCAAATATATTGCTACCCCTTCTGTGGCCCTTGGACAGGCCAGTGCAGAGATTGTTAGGATGGGTGAGGCGGTGCAAGTGATGTATGATGATGTAATCCATTGTCTCAAAGAACGAAAGCTAAAAGAATTGTCCAGATGGAGAAAAAGGGAAGACGCCCTTGATGTTCTACGAAGAGAGATCACCCAGTTTCTTGTGAGGGTAATGCAGGGTTCCATAAGTGAGGAAGAATCCAGAGAGGTGCGCTCTTTAATACGTATGACCAACAACCTGGAAAGAATCGGCGATGCCACAGAAAATATCGCGGAATTGATCGAAGATTTTATTGAACAGAACCTGTATATGTCGGAAGATGCAATGGGGGATTATGAAGAAATATCCGGTGAGGCGCGGAATTTTTTAGGCCTTGTAGTGGATGGTATGAGGAATGAAGACAAGGAAATCATGCAAAAGGCCTGGGAAATTGAGGCTAAGATCAACAGCATGGAAGAAGAGATGAAAGGGGAGCATCTTATGCGCCTTCAGAGCGGCGTCTGTACCGTTGATCCGGGGCTGATTTTCGTGAATATTCTCACGGCCTTTGGAAATATGGGTGGATTCTGTTACAACATTTCACAGGCCGTGGCAGGGTTAAAGTAAAGGCTCATTTTCCGATTCCAATTCGCGTGTCGCCTTTTTGAAATTCTTGATTCCCTTGCCTAATCCACTTCCTATATCAGGTAACTTACCTGCTCCAAAGATAATCAGTATTATGACAAAAATGATGATTAATTCCGGAATTCCAAGCCCAAACATAATCCTATCTCCATTTAAAGGTTAAGGTTTTATATCCTTCATTGATTTTCATTTCGATCAAGGTACAATCAATTCCCACTCGTGGCACTGAGCGCAGAAGTTCTCAGATACGGAATGTTCATGGTGACACAGATCGCAATCAAGTTCCGACCCGTAATGAGGAGAATTGTGAGGGTCGGGGTCTAAATCCTTTGTAGCCTCGGCCACCTCCTCAAGGCTCCCGTGACAGGAAAGACACTGCTCTGTTGTGAGCCGTTCCGGAGTAAGTGTCAGATGACAATCGTTGCAAGTCAATTCCGCATATTTTTTGTGTTTACTCAAAAATGGTTTGCCGGTTTCACTACCTTTAACAGGTCCTGTCCCTGAGGAAGTTGTTGACAAAAGCGTTAGACAAATCGCTGTTAAGAGAGCAATACAACATCCACCATTTATGAGATATCTTGATACCCTATGTGTGCCTTTCATAATCTTTCTCTCTTACATGCCTTGTCAGGGCAAAATGCAGGAAGATAAAAAAACAATATTTTCGAGCCTGGAAGGGGCGTCCTTTAGAACGCCCCTTCTCAACCTTGATCGGAACGGAGCTTTAGCTCCAGGATTTCTCGGCCGCGGCATTTTTACCCGCAATACGGCCGAAGACTAGGCAGTCCACTACGGCACAACTTCCCAGGCGAACGGCTCCATGTACACCCCCTGCAACTTCACCGGCAGCGTAAAGTCCCTTGATGGACTCATTGTCCAATCCGATAACCTGGGCCTTGGTGTTAATCTGTATTCCACCCATGGTGTGATGGACCTTGGGCCAGAGCCGGATGGCATAAAAGGGGGCCTTGGCCATGGGTTTGGCATCTTTCTGTATGTATCGTCCGAACTCCTTGTCTGTCCCGGTATTCACATAAGAATTATATTTCTCCACACTTTCCCGGACAACCTTATAGGGCATGTCGTGCGCCTTGCACAGGGCTTCGAGGGTATCGTAATTCTTGACCACCCCGCGCTCGAGAAGCTTTTTCAAGGCACCCGGAGGACCGCCACACTTTTGCGCACCCTCGGCATCGGAGATACCTATAGCGGCATGACCGGTCCTGATAATGGCGTCCGCCCGGATCTTGCGGTTTGCAAGCTCACTGATAAAACGCTTGCCCGTGGCGGGGTCCACCATAATACCATATGAGAACACCGGGCCGGTTGCGAAGTGGGGGCCTAGTCCGAATCCCTTTTCATCCGGGCTTGCCCAGGGACCGAGCTGTATCCAGGAAGGCTGAACCGGGGTTGCGTCGATCCTCAAAAGTTCCTTGAGTCCCTCGGCCGTGGCACCCGGCTGGTTTGTGGACATTACCTTTTTGATTAATTTGGGGTCCTGGATCATCCTGAAAGGAACATCGTTGGAAAATCCGCCCGTGGCCATAACAAGGGCCTTTTTTGTTTTGATCGTTTTTACCTTTCCGCTGTCCTCTTTCGGAAATCTGTAACCTTCCCTCGCCTGAACGCCGAGGATCCTCCCGTTTTTGCCCCGGAAGATTTTTTCAAGGTACGCTCCTGTCTCGACCTTAACCCCCATTTCCTTGAGCTTGGCCAGCTCTTTGTTTACGATGGCCGAACCGCTATAGGTAGAGGTGGCACAACTCCGGGCCACCGTATGTCCGCCCATATGGAGCAGACCTTTGAACCCTACTCCAAGGTAATCGATACACCACCTAAATGTCGGGTTGGACTGATCGGCGACCATTCTTGTAAGCTTGGGGTGATTCAGATACAGGCCGGCCTTCATCATATCTTCATACATGAGGTCAGGGGAGTCTTTAATCCCCTTTTCCGCCTGTATGTAGGAACCGGCCACCGCCATCACGCCCCCGTTAATTATCGAGTTCCCGCCGGGAACACGCATTTTCTCAAGTACAGCCACCGATGAACCTCCATTCTTGGCCTCGATGGCCGCGGCAAGTCCGGCAAAACCGCTGCCGATAACGAGAACATCTACTGCGGAGTCCCATTTTTTGGGAGCTTCGGTTGCGCCTGCCTCTCTGGGGCTCAGAACAAGTCCTGTCGCACCAACGCCTGCTATTGCCGCCGCTCCTCCGGTTGCCTTGAGAAAATCCCTTCTTGACAAATTCTTGGTCTCTTTTTTCTTTTTGTTTTCCATATTTAGTCTCCTTATCTAATATTTTTCGATTTTGTTTAATGCAATCAGTTCAATAACCGGAACCGATTATCCCGTAACCCAACTCGCGAAAGGCCTTTGATACTCCTGGTAAATTTCCTTTTTCTTTTCGACGTGGTCCGCTGCATAAAGCATCCTGGTATTTGCTTTAAGATCTTCTTTAAGCTGGTCGAGTTTGTCCCGGTCACAATCGCATGCCCTTATATAGACATGCCGGAGTCCTTTCTGAACATCATTGGAGCTCATGATGCTCACCATGCGGCAACCGTACTTGCGAATAATGTCAGCGACCTCTTTGATGGAACCGGGCCGATCTTCCAATAGAAAGCCGAACTGGATACCTTTTTCACGAACGCCGGTTAAGGAGACCAGCACCCGGAATATGTCGGTCTGTGTAATGATGCCTGCTAAATTACCATCATTGTCCACCACAGGGGCGCCTGATAATTTGTTATCCAGCAAAACCTCCGCAGCTTCTTCAATGGTATAGTCGACGGGAATTGTAATAGGACCTTTGGTCATAACTTCTTTGATCTTGATTTTTTCGATCAAAAAAAGAAGTTCATGTATATCCAGCGTATTGGCATCTGACGCAGAGGCCCTTTTCAGGTCTCTGTCCGTTACAATCCCGACCAGCTTGCTATTTTTCATGACCGGAAGGCCTCTGATATTGTTTTCCTTCAGAAGCTTGGCCGCATGGTGCATTGAATCGTTTACATCCACGGTGATTAGCTCTTTGCTCATCCAATTTTTGACTAACATGGTTATTCCTCCCTTTTTTATTTCTAATTTAAGATTTATTCTAAAAAACTTAATATTGCAGGCCTCTGAATAAATTGCTTTATTGTCTATGCAATAAATGCTCCCGCGTCCTTCCCAACCGAAGAAAGTTCAGCGAGTTGCGGGGAGGTCTTGTCAGACACAATTTTGTCGCGGAACTTAATACCGGCTTCAATAGCCATTCTGATTTTTTGCTTCAACTCACTTAAATCCGGACTCTTGAGCACATAGTAATCGGCAGCGATTGACCTCAGATCATTTTTATAGTCGGAATATGCCGTACACAGGATGACCGGAAGGTCGTAGTATGTATTCCTGATTTTCTGCAAGAGATCGAGACCATTGTATTTGCCTATTACTGCCTCCAGCACGACAAGGTCCGGGTCCTCATTGTCAATCAGCTCAAGCAGATTCCGGCAATCATCGGTGGTGATGACGTTGTATCCCTCGTAAGTCAGTTCCTCCTGGTAAAGAAACCTGATTACGCGGTCATCATCTACAATAAGGATATTGTTCATGGTACCTCCTAACTTCAGGTGTTTTGACTTTCTACTAAATGGTTAACATCAAAATCTGTACTGTTGCGTTTTTGCTCTTGAAGCAATCGTGACAGAGAATCTTCAATGGTTTTGGCTGTGAAAGGTTTATCGATAAAATCGTGAATTCCTATCCTGATCGCTTTAGAAAGAACGTCTTCACTCCTGTAGGCAGTGATGAGTATCTTCATGGCTTGTGGATGAGAATCCTGAATCCGCCTGAGAAACTCCAGTCCATCCATTCCGGGCAGTCTGTAATCCGTTATGATAATGTCATAGGCCTGTTTTTTTAGGGCTTCTACCCCTTCTTCCGCTGTTTCAAGCACTTTCAAATTGCATCCCCGGGATTCGAAGTAAATACACAAGGAATCCCTAATCCACTCATCGTCGTCTATGAGTAGCATTTTCATCTTTTTCAGTTTGTCAAACGGATCCATCTTCGCCCTTTAAGTGATAAAATATATTTTTACATTCATTCGGTTTTGTCCCCTGTTACTTATATACAAAGCATTAATCATGCCACAAAGTCCGAGGCATAAAAATAATCGGCATTTCAACCAGATAGCCTATTTTCATGTTTGACAACAGGTTTGCTGCAGGGTAAAGATTAGAAAAAATGCGAAATTTTTTTTCGAAAAATTTCAAACCAAAGATCAACAGAAACAAGATAAACAGGAAGGGTTGGTTAGGGATATGACTAATATTCGGTTAAAAAGCTTCGGGTCATGTCCGAAAGAGGTGGTGATTTTCAAAAAATTCAAGATGTCGAGGGGGCAGGATTCCCAGCATTTTAGCTTTTTGCGGATTTGCCTTTATCTACCTGTACGGCGCTTTTTCTTCTTTTCTTATGATTTTTCAGATATCTTTCTCTCAATATATTCTTCTGTATCTTGCTTGTACCCGTCTTGGGGAGGCTATCAAGGAATTCAACAGACTTGGGCACCTTGAATTTGGCAAGTTTGGTCGCGCAATATGCCAGCAAATCTTTTGCAGTGGCCTTATGCTTGGGCTTGAGTACTGTCAGTGCTTTCGGAACCTCACCCCATTTCGGGTCAGGAACGCCAATGACCGCACATTCGAGTACCGCCGGATGTGAATAGAAAACCATCTCGATCTCTGCAGAGGCTACGTTCTCTCCGCCGGTGATAATCATATCCTTATCACGATCCACTATGTCAATATATCCATCACCGTCTATCGTTGCGAGGTCGCCGGTGTGCAACCACCCATTGATGATTACTTTGTTTGTCGCCTCAGGATCTCTCCAGTATCCCTTCATGATATTGTTTCCTCGGACGATTATCTCGCCAACTTCGACTCCGTCATTATTGACATCCTTGCCAGCCTTATCTACCACCCTCACTTCCACTCCAATCACTTCAATGCCCGTCTTGGCCTTCAGTCTGTATTGTTTGCTCCGCGGCAGCTCTTTGAGATGTGACTTCAATGTAGCCATGGTGACAATAGGTGAGGCTTCCGTCATACCATAGACCACATGGGCGTCGACACCGAACTTTTCTGAAGCAATTTTGATGAAGGATTCCGGCACCGGAGCCCCGCCGATAATCAGTTTCTTCCAGGTGGTAAGCTTGTATTTTTTGTAGTCTGGATAGTTGAGAAGGGTATTCAGCATTGCCGGCACCATAGCACAGATAGTTACACCTTCTCGCTCAATATTCTCAAAAACAGTCTCAGCGCGAAACTGACGCACCATAACGTGTTTGCCGCCAACCGCAGTAAGGGCATGTGGTGCTCCCCAGCCATTAACATGAAATAGAGGCACGGTATGCAACTGAGCATCCCTATCCGTAAGTGCAAGCGTCGTCATATATGTATAGGCATTGGCAGAAAGGTTACGGTGAGTGAGCATAACACCCTTAGGCCGGGCAGTTGTACCGCTTGTATAGAATATCTCGGCTACATCATTTTCGTCCATCTGTGGTTCAGGGGGGGCCTCCTGAGATGCCGCCGTTATCAAACTATCGTAGCCGGGCCAGTCAATACCGGATGGCCTGTCTCCATTAGTAAGCAAAACAAATTTCTGTATGGTCTCTAACTTGTTGAGTATCGGAGTAATAAGGTTAGTATACTCGTGGTCAACAAATACCGCTTTTGCCCCGCAGTGATTCAGTATGTAGAGTAGTTCCTCCGGAGCCAGTCTAATATTAAGACATGTCAAAATAGCACCTATCTGCACCACGCCATAATAAGACTCCAGTATGCGGTGGTCATTAGGCCCTAAAAATGCAACCCTGTCTCCAGGCATAATCCCCATGATCAACAAGGCGTTGGAAAGGCGGTTAACACGATCACCAAACTCTTTATATGTAAACCTCTTGTCACCATCAACCACGCATACCTTTGGTCCGTAGAGTTTGATTCCTCTTTTCAAATAGCGGGTTACTAATCTTGGTACGTACATGGCGAATATCACCTCCTGCAAGTCGTTTATGAAGTGTTCTTTAAATGTCTTTAAAGAGCGATTGCGGTCCGGAGTTTCAAACATTCACAATGAATACGAAAGATCTATTATATATGACCGGTTATCTCCAAGACTCTCCCTATGTTCGTTCAAGTTTTTTCCTGCAAGGGATTACAAAGATGGGAACCGGGCTACGCCGCAACACCTTTTTGGCAATTCCACTGGCAAACTCAAAGGCGTAATTTGAGTTTTGAGGGAAATCGGTGCAAAAAAGCACTTTTTTATATTTCGGGTATTGCATCATTTTTTGTCTCCTTTTATCCCACAAACCAGCTCGCCGATGGCCGTGCGTATTCCTGATAAACTTCTTTCGTTTTCTCGATATGGTCTACCAGGTAGAGCATATTTGCCTTTGCCTTAAGCTCTTCTTTCAGTTTTTCCGCTTTTTCATGATCATAATTACATACCCATATAATCACCTGCCTTTAGTTATTGAAAAGGGCATTAAATAGTTATGCCTTTAATTCTCTTTTACTCTATTAACTGCATGAATTGTGCCATAAGGAAGTGATTGCATAAATGCTGGAAAAACAAGATGTTATCCCCATATGGGCCTTTTGATAATATCTAGTAAGGGAATAAATTTCGAAAAATTTCGAAATCAAAGATATCGGAACTGCTGATATCAACAATTAGGGATAGTTATATGGAATGAAAAAACAAGATGGAATTCATCCATCTTGACGGAGCTTAAACCGCTGAGTTTTTCCGGTTGCGCTCTTGGGCAATTCCGGAAGGAATTCTATAAAGCGAGGATACTTGTATTTGGCAAGTCTTTTCTGGACCCATGTCTTCAGTTCTTGAGTCAGCTCGTCTGAAGCTTCAAAACCGTTCCTGAGCACAACGAATGCCTTGGGCTTAGTCAGTCCCTTATTATCTTTACAACCAACAACGGCATTTTCGAGGACCGCTTCATGCTCTCCCAGACAGTTTTCCACTTCCAGAGGGGAGACCCATATGCCCCCGACCTTTAGCATGTCGTCGGCCCGCCCTGCGCACCAGTAGAAGCCGTCTTTGTCAACGTAATATTTATCGCCGGTATTTATCCATTCCCCCTGCATGGTTTGGCGCGATTTTTCCCTTTTATGCCAGTAAAACTGCGCTGCACTGTCTCCCTTTACCATCAGCGTCCCTATGTCCCCGTTGGCCACATCGTTTCCGTCAGCATCCACCAATTTTAGTTCATATCCTGGAACAGGTTTGCCTGTTGATCCAGGTCTTATGTCTTCGGGTCTGTTGGAAAGAAATATATGGGCCATTTCCGTTGAGCCCATTCCATCGAGTATGTTAACACCGTATCGTTCCTTCCAGCGATAATATATGTCGGGCGGCAATGCTTCTCCTGCCGACACGCAAATACGGACCGAAGAGAAAACATGCTCTGCATTGGGATCTGCTTCTGAGCCGTTTTTTCGATCAATTTGGGCCTGGTATTCCAGCATCTGGCCGTAAAGAGTCGGTATGCCGAAAAATATTGTGGGTCGAAATCGCTCCAAATAGGCGAACATTATTTCCGGTGTCGGACGGTGAGGAGTGAGCACTGCGGAACATCCAGCCGACATTGGAAAATACATCCCGTTTCCAAGGCCATATGCAAAGAACAACCTTGCTGCCGAGAAACAGATGTCATCTTCCGTGAGCCCAAGCACACCTTTGGCATAAGCTCTGGAAGTAGCCACCATATCGTTTTGAGAATGGATGGCTCCCTTTGGGGAACCTGTGGAACCCGAACTGTAAAGCCAGAATCCGACATCTTCCCGGGTGGTAGAGGCCGTTTTTATTGAAGCCGATGCACTCCTATATTTCTGCCTGAAGGGTATATGCGCACCTTCAGTTTCCGAAATAACGATGATATCACGAAGGTACGGAAGATCACCCTTGATCATGTTTATTACGGGAAGTAGTTCTTCTGACACGGCAAGAAGACGCGCCCGGCTGTCATTGAAATAATATTGGTAATCTTCCGGGGTTAGCATCGTATTAACCGGTATGGGTATTGCGCCTATCTTGACCGCGCCCCAGAAGATTGCGTAAAACTGGGGTATGTCGAGCATGAGCATCATTACCCTGTCTTCTATGCGTACCCCCCGGTCACGCATGGCGTTAGCCGTCTTATTGACCATCTTCTGGATGTCGTTATAAGTGTAATTGCGGTGTTCGCTATAAATGGCAATCTTGTGGCCCCTTCCTTGACGAATGTTGCGGTCAAGGAAGTAGTCTGCCGCATTGAATAATTCATCTGTCATTTTATGTTGCATTGTCTTCTCCTTTTATAACTCCTTTGTTCTAACTCAACTTCCGCAGTTTGAAGTGTCCTGAAGATTTTTTGCTGATTTTTTTGGAAACTCAAACAGGCATCTCGTGAATATAGCATAGTCTGCTTTCTTATAGGAGGTAAAAAGCCAATGTAGTGACGACCTACCCTATTGACTTGTTGCTTGCAAGGGCGATAATCGCTGCATGTATTCAAGGAAAACAACGCGCGTTAAGGATGGCAAGCGACTTCAGTCCGCTCTTGGTTATCGCCCTCCTTGTGAGTTTGAAACTATGATTTCGTTAAACCAAAACCCCTGTCAAAACACTCAGATTATACTGCTCTAATCCATGCAGTTCAAGGGGGTCATTCCAAATAGTTTCAACAGATAGGGATAGTTGAGGGTAACAGGATGATGCCTAAGCCAAGTTCATCCCCCTATCTTTTTCCGGAAATCAGTGGACTCCACAAGCCTTAAAAGCACCTGATTCTCGAGTTTCAGATACTCCGTAAGGTCTTTCATGGAATAATTCAGGAGTTTCTTTACCCCTGACAATGTATGGGAGGGTTTTTGTGTAAACTCCCGTGCTGTCTTTAATGCTGCTTCCTCAAGTTTTTCCGAGGGTGCAACCTTATTTACAATACCAAGTCTTAAAGCCTCCTTTGCAGTGATATCTTTCTCGGACAGCAGTACCTCAAATGCCTTGCTCGACCCGAGCATCTTAGGGAGGAAAAACGCCCCTCCTCCTTTTGGAACCAATCCCAGCTTAAGACAAGGGTTTTCGAAAACAGTGTTATCTCCTATTATCCTATAGTCGCAGGCAAGGCTCATATTCAAAAACATCGAAATAACCCTCCCGCCGTCAGCATGGAGAACTATTTTATTTAAGCCCACAATTTTTGAAATAATCTGATTAACAGCATTGTACATTTTGGGTATGGCGTGTCGACCCAGTTTCCCTTCCAATACTTGATGATAAAATTCGAGATATTCTTCACACCCGGTTTTATAGGGAAAGCCGAGAATCACAACAACTTTGATCGAACTACTTCTTGAAACGCAGTCAAAATATTCTAATATCGTGTTTTTGGCGCCTAAATCAGTGGCATAAAAGAGAAGGTTTTCTTTTAACTTTATCATGACTATATCTTCAAGCCTTTTTGCTGAAAAGAAATCGCACCTCATATCAAGACCTTGGTTTTTTTTCATTTTGATCGCTCCTTTCATATGCTTATATAATAGATCAGGCAAAGTTTTTTATATTTAAACAATCGCAAGATGCATGCCACTGAATTCTAATTCAGATAATTGCTTTATATTAAAATAGTTAGGCATATCGAGTTTTGCAGAAAATGCTGCAAGGGAAGGGAAATTAGAGAAAATTGGAAATCTTTTTAGAAAAATTTAGAAGTCAGAAAACTTTCAAGAATAATTTTTTATACTCTCTGAAAAAGGAAGCACGAACTCGTGGTGAGGCTCAAAAAAACTTACTTCCTTCAGGGTCCAGTTGATGGGCATTGTCGCCCGTGAATACCAGCGGTACGCACTTGCCATTCAGCATGTCAAGATTGCTTTGAAATACATCACGGCCAAAAGGATGTATCTGCTTCAGACTACTTGTGTGTATAAAGGCACCTGAAGCCCCACGGCAATATCTTTTAAGGGCATTGAGGAGTTCATATGCTGAAAACCCGTCAAAATCGCCTGCCAGTTTTAGATGTATATTTTTGCTGTTTTTGTGAACAGAAATCTTTAAGTTGGACGCCATGGCCAGCCTCCTTTACACCGGCGAATATTCTGCTTTTCATATTTTTGAAGTGAAGAATAAAATTTAAACCTTTGTATTTGCATCAAATATGCCATAATATCGGAACATATCTAACCGTTGTAAATGCAACTACTTATCCCGTTGCAGCCTATCAATCGCTTTGAGAGAGAGCAAAGTTTAGAAAAATTTTAAAATCATAGCAGCTAAATCTTCCACGAGATTTGATCAATGTCGTGCAAGGTTGACGTTGTAGGTTCAATGAATTCAGCGGGAATAACTAAGGCCGGCATGCGGACTATATGAGGGGGGGAGGGCACGCTGGTAAAAAATTAAGTTGTGCTTTTGGGCAGTCAGTGAGTTGGGTATTTCGCTTGAAGAACTGGCCAGACGGTTGGAAGTGAGGCCTACTGATGCGGGGTTCTCGGTGAAATGGGGAGAAATCATTGCCCGCGAAAATCGGCTGCAATTAATCAAATAAGGGTTTGTTACTTTTTTATCAGCGTCCCTAATTTCAAAAGATACAGGAAGAATTATATTATTGAGGAGAACTATGTTTATCCTATCTCATATTAGGACCGGCGGCATATTCCGTCATTACCGATCCTGAAAAATGCTACGGATTTAACCGTAGATGTATGGCGTTTCATCATATGATCAATCAGAAACATCATCTCCTTTTTGAAAATTCCGCAGGATCTCTTTAAGGCTCCTATCCCTGGTCACAATCACATCTACGCTGGCATCCGAAAACACATACCCGGGTCCCTTTCCTTTGAATCCTTTAGGAGTATAGACAGTATCTATGCCCATTTCAAGGAGCCACTCGCTGACTTTGATCCCTTTACCCTTCTCCTCCCCAACAAAAGGATTGCGGTGGTATGCCTCCGAAAGAAGGGCGCCGTCACGTTCCCTGACTGCAACAAGATAAAAGTAAGGAGCATCTCCAAAATTCTCGGAAAGTGTCCGCCTGTCATCCTTTAATGGAATGGCCAGGGTGCTTGTCTCTTTTTTTTGAGGCTCGTAATGGATCAGGATATGATCCACATGGGAAACATGCTCTCTGATCTCACCCTCGATTTTGCGGGTAACAGCAGAGGCCTTTTCAAGATTTTTGGCCTTGATGACGATATCGGCCTCAATAAACTTGTACTGGCCGGAGTTTCTTCCCCAGAGGCTGTTGATTAAAATCACCCTGGGGTCCTTTAGGATGATGGTTTTTACTCGATCCATGGTCTCGAAATCGAGCGAAGCATCCAGCAGGACCCGAAATGCATCAACGAAAATGCCGGCCCCGGCCTTAAAAACGAGCAAGACGACCAGGATTGCCGCCACCCTGTCCAGATCCAGGCCAAACCACGCTCCCACAAGTCCGGCCAGGATCACGGAAGATGACAACATGTCTGTCCGAATATGTTTGGCATCAGCTATCAGACTCGGGGAGCCGATCGCCTCTCCCTGACGAAGCTCGTATAGAGAGAAGGCAAATGTAATTCCCATGGTCAAGAGTACACCGCACATGGCATAGGGCAGGTATTCGGTCTTCAGAGAGAATGGCTCGGAAAAGACAGTCTTGACGATCTCGTAACCTGCCAAGAAGATGAAAATGGACGTGAGCAGGGAGACAAAGTTCTCCACCTTATAGAGCCCGTAAGGAAAGTTTTTCGATCTTCTCTTGGATATCTTTATTCCGGCGAGTACCGTTATCGAGGAGACCACATCGGTAGAGGAATGAATCGTATCCGCAACAAGGGCGACAGACCCGGAAAGATAAGCGAGGAGTGCTTTGATTCCAACAAGAAGGAGGTTAACTGCAATGGAATAAGCACCTATTTTTTCA
>Ga0307419_10000224_pt1 | contig 26848 bp, 20 predicted proteins | sample SalMarWE160230MG_2_FD_202512 | JGI IMG/M metagenome (GOLD analysis project Ga0307419, IMG submission 202512) | Salt marsh sediment microbial communities from the Plum Island Ecosystem LTER, Massachusetts, United States - WE1602-30 | ecosystem: Environmental > Aquatic > Marine > Intertidal zone... | reverse complement strand
TGGTTGGACTATCAGAGAGCGGAGAAATGATTTCCCTGGTTAATATTAATCAGGCTTCGCTGGAATTGTTGATAGGCCTGCCTGGCATAGGCCCGGTGACAGCAGGAAAAATCATCAACTACAGGGAAGAACAGCCCTTCACGCGAATCGAGGAGATCCAGAAAGTACCAGGCATCGGTCCTGCTACCTTTGAACAGATCAAGATTTATCTGACTGTGGGTGAATGAGGAAGGATTGGGAGAATTAAAGGAAAAAACCTTGTCAGCATTGTCATTGGCGGGAAAGAACTGATCACCGTAGTTGGGCGGTAGCTTTCATCGCAGATGGCTGACAAGGTTTAGTATTACAGGTTGTTTGTTAATTAAGCTTTCTTCAGAACGGGCAGACCATTTTTGGTTTCAGATACAACATACCCGGCTGGAACTGCATCCAGCGCGCCTTCTTTAACTTCTTTGGCAAAGAAGTACAGGGTTGATTCTTTTCCACTTTTAAGTACACGAGTTCGTCCGTGCAGGTAGTAGGTGACTCCCTTTCCATTTGTATGTGCGTAAGCCATAATATCTCCTTTGTTCGTTACTTCCTAAAAAACCGCCCAACAGATTATAGTGATGAGGTGGTGAAACCTCAGGGTAATACAAAGTGATTCTGCTCTGAGTTCCAATTTCAGAAATTATTGTGTCGAGGAAGTGGATGATCGTTCTTCTTTTATAATTGTAACCCCTTAACCTTAAAAAGTTCTGTTTTTTCGCCATATTTAGGAAAAAAAAGACCTATTTAAGCCGTTTTTGAAGGGAAAATTCTCCATATTCGCTAGATATACGAAATCCAAGGGATTGATAAAGGGATAAAGCGGATTGATTATCACATTTTACATTCAGCCCGATGAAATCAACTGTATCCTCCAAAAGCTGGCATAAACGGGCCGTCACTGCCTTCCCGTAACCCGCTCTGCGGTGTTGGGGATGGGTTGTGATATTTCCGAGGGCTGCCACTCTATAATCTGCTGAATAGGTATGGATACCAGCGATGCTGACCAGCCTGCCTCGATGGCGGATACCAATATACTGACCCGTCAGCAGCATGCGAGGATCAAAGGCGTTATCTGGGTAGCTTTCCTTATATAGCTGATGAACATCGGGTAGGTCTGTTTCAGTTATCTGGAATGTGTTTTGTGTGTTGACCTGTGTTATCAGATCCGGATTAACGAGAGCCATTTTGAAGTGATCCCCGTGATCCGTGACTAGATAGTTGTCAGTAAAATGGTTTATCAATCCCGGGCTAAAATGGGCATATAACTTATCCGGCAGCAGGGATTGCAACTGCTCAAGATAATCCGGATCCAGATCACCAAATGCCAACAAGACCGGTAGATCTTCCCCACTGTAAAAAGGAGTTATATTTTTCAATCCTTCTCCAGTTTTAACCCCGTAACAGGTTATCCTGGGCCAATAAAAGTCGTCCAGGTCCCCCAAACCATAGAGGTGCAGGGCAAGATCCCGGCGGAAGTATTTTTCCAGGGCAGGTCGATCTTTGATTATTTGGATTTCCACGACTGGATTTTACCAACGGTAGTGATATTTTCCAATCTTTTCCCAGAAGAAATTTCCAGAGCTGAGAGTTATAATGTAGCCAAAGGATAACCTAAAATCTGGAAGGATCGTAATGTCAAACGCTATTGTTGAATGTGTACCGAATTTTTCGGAAGGCCGCCGACAGGATGTGCTGGATGAAATCAAAGAGTCGATCTCAGTCGTGCCCGGCGCTTATGTCTTGGATATGCATACCGATGCTGATCATAACCGCAGTGTGATCACCTTTGTAGGTGAGCCTAAAGCTGTGGAGGAAGCTGCTTTTCAGATGATCAAAAAAGCATCCCAACTTATCAATCTGGAAAAACACAGTGGAGAACACCCCCGCATCGGAGCCACTGATGTGGTTCCCTTTGTTCCCATTTCAAATATCAGCATGGATGAGTGTGTGGAAATGGCTCACAGGGTAGGGGAACGAGTGGGTCAGGAACTGATGATCCCGGTCTATTTTTACGAATCTGCCGCCCGGCGCCCAGAACGCAAACGGCTGGAATTGATCCGGAGAGGCGAATACGAAGGTCTAAAAGAAGAAATCAAATCTAATCCGGAACGAGTCCCGGATGTAGGTCCCACTGAACTCGGTCCTGCAGGCGCCACAGTGATCGGAGCCCGGGAATTCCTGGTCGCTTATAACGTCAACCTGACCACTGATGACGAAGAGATTGCCAGTAAGATCGCCCGGACTGTCCGTCATTCCTCCGGGGGATTGAGGTTTGTGAAAGCACTGGGTATGACTGTCGAAGGCCGAGCTCAGGTATCTATGAACTTGACTAATTTCCGAAAAACCTCCCTACCGTTAGTAGTAGAAACCATTCGCCGGGAAGCAGAGCGTTATGGGGTGGGCATTCACAACACCGAATTGGTAGGTCTGATCCCCCAGGCAGCCATGGTAGATACCGCAGTCTGGTATACCCAAATGGATCTATTTTCCCCGGATCAGGTTCTGGAAGGGAAAATGGCAAAGATCGTTGGGCAAGGTGGCTGCCCCGATATTATAGAAGACCTTGCCGCTCCGACCCCTACCCCGGGGGGCGGTTCGGCAGCAGCCTATGCAGGAGCGATGGCTGCTGGACTGGTATCCATGGTAGCCCGCCTGACGGTGGGGAAAAAAGGGTACTCTGAAGTTGAAAAGAGGATGAAAAAGATCCTGGAAGAAGCTGAAAAACTCAGAGCTGATCTGACGGCAGCTGTTAAAGAAGATTCCGAGGCGTTTGACCAGGTGATGGCCGTTTATAAACTGCCCAAAACCGATCCGGCGCGCGCTGCATCCATTCAGGAAAAAACCCTCCAGGCTGCCCAGGTCCCCTTGGAGGCAGCTAAAAAGTCCTGCAGAGTAGCACAATTGGCTCTGGAGGCAGCCAGATTTGGAAATAAAAATGCCATAACGGATGCCGGTTCTGCGGTAAATCTGGCAGCAGCAGCAATTAACAGCGCCGCTTATAACGTCCGGATTAACCTGGCTGATCTGGATGATAAAAAACTGAGGGAACAGATTCTGTCTGAGCTGGGAAAATTGGAAGAAGATGCCCTAGTTTCCCTTGATAAGATTAAAATAATATTGACTGACCGGGGAGGAATATTTTCTTGATCCCTGGCCTGAAAAATACATATCCGATCCGGATGGACTGTCAGCGCGGATCTAGATTGATGATTTTCAATGAAAAATAAAACCCTCTGGATCATTATCATAATTGTCCTGATCGCGGCTGTTTTTTTCAGCGCGATCTTCTTAAGAGGAAATAAACTTCCCTGGATTGAAGAAAAAACAGTCACTCCCTATCGGCCACCTCTGGGAGAGGTCCTTCCAACTGCCACCTTCTTTTCTCCTTCAGTAGTAACGCCTACTTTTGAACCCAACCTGGTGTGGATCGACCCTGATCTACCGGATGCCCTGCTGGATCAGCTGGCGGGTATGGATTACCTGCAGATAACTGATCAAGAGCAAGATGCGGCCACAACCCTGGTTATTGGTGACGAAAACCCATTCAGATATTGGGTCTTTGCTGCGGCTGCTCCTTTCCCAACAGTCAAGGATGGTATATCACTGGAAAAAATCCAATCAGTCTGGCAGGGAGGAGAAAACCCGCTAGCTCCTAATTTACCTATATTCTTAACACAAGAAACCCGGGATGTGCTGGCTACCTATTGGGGCGAACCAGATACCAACGCAGTTGAGATCATTAATACGGATAATCTTGCAAAACAGGCCTGGTCGCAGCAGCCGGCATTGGCCATTCTGCCTTTTGAGGAGTTAACCCCTGAATGGAAGGTGCTGGAAGTGGATGGTATTTCCCCTCTCCAACAAAAATTTGATCCTGTTTCTTACGGACTTTCAATACCCATCTCCGCGGTTGGATTTGACCCCAATATTTTCCAGGAAGTAACCAGCAATCGTGATCCGGATAAGTTCACCAGTGTGGTATTAACCGGGGTGACAGCGCTGGTTCGCGCCACTGCCTGGACCATGGAAATGGAAGGCGTAAATTATCCAGCCCGGGATATTTTGGGATACTTGACGGAAGCAGATATCCTGCATATCAGCAATGAAGTACCTTTTTCTCAAGGCTGCCCTTATCCTAATCCTAGCCAGGTCGGATTGCGTTTCTGTAGTGACAGCCGATATATCGAACTGATGGAAACGATCGGTACTGATGTGGTGGAACTAACAGGGGACCATTTTGGGGACTACGGACCCGAGGCTATGTTATATACCCTGGATATGTATAACCAGCGTGACTGGCCCTATTACGGCGGCGGGGCTGACCGCCAGGACGCTCAAGAGCCGGTTTTGTTCGAACACAATGGTAACAAAATAGCCTTCTTGGGCTGCAACGCCAAAGGAGGAGGATATGCAACTGCAAATGTCGGTTATCCGGGCGCGGTGGCCTGTGATTTTCCAACGATGACGGAGCAGATCAAGGCCCTAAGAGAAGATGGTTATCAGCCGATCGCCACCTTCCAACATTTTGAGTATTACACCTATCTGGCCCAGCCGGACCAGATCCGGGATGCCAGGACCCTGGCGAATGCGGGCGCAGTAATTGTCAGTGGAAGCCAGGCTCACCAGCCCCAGGCATTTGAGTTTTACGAGGATACTTTCATTCATCACGGTTTGGGCAACCTGTTCTTTGACCAGATCTATGAGTTCCCACCCCATACTGCATCTGCATTTATTGACCGGCATATATTTTATAATGGTAAACACATCAGCACTGAGCTGTTAACGATCAAATTTGAAGATTTTGCCCGGGCCAGGCCGATGACTTTATCCGAACGGGAAAGGCTGCTTCAAACGACCTTCAGCGCCAGTAACTGGTAGGAAAAGGTCGCTTCGCTCCCGACGGGGGAACGAGGACCGGGGACTGGGTTTCTAATTCCCCTGATTCTATCAACATCAAGCCCCAATTCCTTCTCCCGTCCCCGGTCATTACTATAAGGCTTGGCATCAGTTCTAGGATAGAGACATTAGGAGGTTTCCATGGGTAATATTACAGACATTCCTGGTTTTAAAGTTGGCCATGCCCAAGACCTGGATGCAATCACCGGCTGCACCGTGATCCTTTGTCCCCCCCACACGGTAGGCGGGGTGGACCAGCGGGGCGGCGCGCCCGGCACCAGGGAAACCGATCTGCTTGCCACTGGCCACCTGGTTAACCAGGTTACCGCCGTTCTGTTAACAGGGGGTTCGGCTTTTGGATTGGACGCTGCCGCGGGTGTGATGCGCTACTGCGAGGAGAATAAAATGGGATTTGATGCGGGGTATGCCACGGTGCCCATAGTGCCCGCTGCCGTGTTGTTTGACCTGGGAATTGGCGATCCCAAGGTGCGCCCGGATGCTGAGATGGGCTACCAGGCTTGCCTTAACGCTTCCGGGGACCCGCCTGCGGAAGGCAATGTGGGAGCAGGTACCGGGGCAACAGTAGGAAAAGTCTTATCTCCGAAAATGTCCACCAAATCAGGGATCGGCACTGCCAGCGTGGATTTGGGTGGAGGAGGAAAAGTGGCAGCTATTGTGGCTGTGAATGCTTTTGGAGATGTGATTGATCCAGAGAGTGGAGAGATCATCGCAGGCGCACGGGGTATCAAGGGTTATGCGGATACACTCAAAGTGATGAAATCCTTTGTTGGCAAAAAAGTGATGGGCTTTTCATCTGGCCCAGGCAATACAGTGATCGGTGTGGTGGCCACCAATGTCAAGCTCAATAAGGAGCAAATTACCCGTGTGGCCCAGATGGCTCATAACGGTTTGGCCCGTACAATTCGCCCGGCTTTCACCTTGCTGGATGGGGATACTTGCTTCGCGCTTTCCTCAGGTGAGGTGGAGATGGACCTGAATATCGTCGGCGCCTACGCAGCGGTGGCATACCAGAAAGCGATCTTAAACGCAGTTCGCAAGGCCGAAAAAGCCGGCGGGGTGCCGGCTGCTAAAAGGAAATAATAAAAAATCGGGATTGAGTTCTTCCAAAAGGACTCAATCCCGATCTGTGGCAAGGTAGTTCTCCTACTTTGTTCGCTGCTCTTTCCAGACATCCCCTTCGTTGTGGTACCCGGATTTTTCCCAGAAACCCAGCTGGTCCTCTGTTAAAAACTCCAGTCCAGTCAGCCATTTAGCGCCTTTCCAAAAATAGGTTGTTTTGATTCCGGATCCGGGTATATGGCCCACGACGCCCCTTACTGGTGCGCCATGTTCTGGAGTCAGGGGTTCTCCGTCAAAATGGGTAGCCAGTAGGAAGTTTTCCTGGAGGGCAATATCAAGCGGCAGGTTAGTTGTGTACCCTCCTTCAGCATGCTGCAATATAAATGCAACTTCGGGTTTGATCCGGATCAAATCGGTTTTGATCAAGGACGGGATGGACACACCTTTCCAATGAGTGTCAAATTTACTCCAGCGGGTTACACAGTGAATATCCATCTGAATCTCAGTTTGGGGAAGCTGGCTGAACTCCTCCCAGCTCCAGCTGTGCTCTTTTTCAACTTCCCCCCAGATCCGGAAAGACCATGTTTTGGGGTTAAATGGGGGAATACTGCCGTAATGCAAGACTGGAAATTTAACCGTCAGGCTTTGTCCGGGCGGCAGCCGGCCATCTTTTTCCATCTGATTTTCAAGTTCTTGCCGGTCGGTTTGTTGTCCCATTGCTGCCCTCGTTAAAAATCTAAGGATGTATCTGCTTTCATTATATAAACCGAGGTATCGGTCTCTGCTTCGACACGTTTTTTCCAGGCTTCCGGGTCCTGGGCGATCAGGGGCCAGGTATTGTAATGAGCAGGGATCACGTTTTGGGGCTGGATCATTTTGACGGCTCTTAAAGCATCATCCGGCCCCATGGTGTAGTTATCGCCGATCGGCAGGGCTGCCAGATGAACCCCTTCTTCTCCAATTAGGGACATGCCGGCAAAGAGCCCTGTATCTCCGGCAAAATAGATCTTCTCGTGATCAGGAGTTGTGATCAAAAAACCGGCCGGCATGCCGCCGTAGGAGCCGTCAGGCAGGGATGAGCCGTGAATGGCAAGGGTAAGTTTAACGTACCCGAATGGATAATCATGACCGCCGCCGATATGCTGAGGAAAAGTTTCAGCTCCGGCATCGGCCATCCATCTGGCTATTTCGGCATTGGCTATCACCTTGGCCCCGGTGCGATTGGCAATCTCCACCGCATCACCTACGTGGTCTCCATGTCCATGGGTAATGAGCAGATAATCCGGATTAAGGTCCCCGGGTTTGATTTGTGTGCTTGGATTATCGGTAAAGAAAGGGTCAATGATAATTTGAAAGTTGTTGATCTTCAGCCCAAAAGTGCCGTGTCCGTAGTATGTGACCTGGTAGCTCATCAGTACCTCCTGCTTGATAAATATAGGGCCAGGGTTTGATCTCTCCTCTATTATATGTCAGCTTTGAGAATTGATGGGAGTCCTCACCTCCCCGGCAGATCAATTTGCCAGTAGACTTCATACTTCAGCCGGTTAAGGTAAAATCAGAACATGTTCACCGTTGAATGTTAAATCAGCGATCTTTCGAAAAATTTTTTTGTGAGGTTTCTTATGACAATAGCAACTGATCGATTTTATCTTGGCCGTATTTTTGATCCCAAAAAGGGAGAAGTAACACCTGAAAATTTAATGTATGATCCAGACGATCTAACAACCCATGCGGTTTGTGTGGGTATGACCGGATCTGGAAAAACCGGGTTGTGTATCGACCTACTTGAGGAAGCCGCCCTGCAGGGCATTCCAGCTATTATGATCGATCCTAAGGGAGATATTACCAATGCTCTGCTGCACTTTCCCGCATTACGGGCAGAGGATTTCACTCCCTGGGTCAATCCAGACCAGGCTCGCAGGGAGGATAAGACCATCGAACAGGCGGGAGCCGATGCGGCTGCTTTATGGACCAAAGGCCTGGCTAAATGGGATATTGGCCCGGATCGTATTCAGGCGTTAAAGGATGCAGCTCACTTTGCGATCTATACACCTGGGTCGGAAGCGGGTATCCCTGTTAACATCCTGGCTTCGTTAAAGGCGCCCGGGATTCCCTGGGATGAGAACCGGGAAATGCTGGTGGAAAAGATCTCCGGCATTGTGATGGGTTTGCTGGGACTGGTAGGTTTGGATGATCTTGATCCGGTGCGTTCCAAGGAACATATCCTGATCAGCAATATCTTTGAAAGCGCCTGGAGCCGGGGAAAGGACCTGGACCTGACGGAATTGATCATGCAGATCCAAAACCCGCCTTTTGAAAAATTGGGCGTGCTGGAACTGGACAGCTTCTTCCCCGAAAAAGATCGACAGGAATTATCCATTCTGTTAAACAGCATCATGGCCGCCCCTACTTTCCAGGCCTGGATCGAGGGAGATCCACTGGATATTGAGAAATTATTGTATGGGGCAGACGGCCGCCCTCGCCATAGTGTATTTTATATTGCTCATTTGTCTGACGCGGAGAGAATGTTCTTTGTCACGCTGCTGTATGCCGCGGTTGAAACCTGGATGCGAAAACAAAAAGGCTCCACCACGCTGCGGGCACTGGTCTATTTTGATGAGATCTTCGGATATCTTCCTCCTGTAAAAAATCCGCCGTCCAAAACACCCATGCTGAGGATGCTGAAGCAGGCCCGCGCTTTTGGTGTTGGCCAGGTGCTGGTGACCCAGAACCCGGTGGATGTGGATTACAAAGCCCTCTCCAATGCGGGTACCTGGTTTATCGGCAAACTGCAAACCGAACAGGATAAGAATCGGCTGTTGGACGGGTTGGAAGGCGCTGCTCCAGGGCTAGACCGCAAAATATATGACAAGCTAATCTCTACCCTGGATAAAAGGGTTTTCCTGCTGCATAATGTTCACGAGGACCAACCGGTATTGTTCCATACCCGCTGGGCCATGAATTACCTGACCGGTCCGCTGACCAAGATTCAACTACCGGCTCTAAATAAATTGGTTGGAGCAGGAATGATCAGGTCTACTCCGAGTGAAACTGTCCAAACGAAAACACCTACCAGGTCCAGTGGAAAAAGGGAGAACTTAACCAGCACCCGACCCAATGTGCCGTCCGGAATTGATGAATATTATCTGCCAAACAACCTGAGCTTTTTGAAAGCCGTTGATCTGGCAGGGATCTCTGCACCCCAACAGGCGGAATTCCAGGTAGTTTATAAACCCGCACTGATTGCCCAGGCGACTGTTCGGTTTATGAAGAGGGATTACAATCTCGATTATGACCTGGTAACTTCTGTGCTGGTGAGAGAACCAGATCAGACTGGACGGGTGCGTTGGGATGATTGGGTGGTTGAGCCGATCGATCTGGATGCGCTGGAACCTGGTGCCAGGGCAGAAGCACACTTCCATGAGCTTACATCGCCATTATCAGACAGCACCAAGCTGCGAGAATTGGAGACAGACTTTAAGGATTGGATCTATCATACCGTGACTGCCTCCGTCCGGGCCAACGAAGAGCTGGAAGTATTTGCAGGCCCTGAAGTATCACAAGGTGATTTTCGGCGTATGTGCTCAGAAGCGGCGGAAGATGCCTTGAAAGAAGAAAAGGAAAAGGTGACTGATTCCTTTAAAAAGAAACTCGATACTATAAAAGATCGATTGATGCGAGAAAAACGAGAACTTGATGAAGATGAGACCGAACTTTCCCAACGGAAGATGGAAGAAGTTGGTAAAGCCGCTGAAAATCTGATAGGTTTACTGGCCGGACGCAAACGAAGCTTGAGCACATCCCTGACCAAAAGGCGGATGACCAGCCAGGCCAAGGCAGATGTGAAAGAGTCCCTGGATTCGATCGAGCAATATAAAAAAGAGATTGAAGACCTGGAGAGGGAAAGGGTGGAAGCTCTGGCTGAAGTTGAGGAGAAATGGCAGGAGATTCTCGAAAACATCACAGAGATCCCCGTGACACCTTATAAAAAGGATATCCTGATCGATCTCTATGGAGTGGGTTGGCTGCCGTATTATGTTTATGATGATGGTGGAAAAGAGGTAGAGCTGGCAGCGTATGCTTGATCTAATAAAATCCGAAGTCTTTAGGGGAGTGCTTGCAACTTCCTGATTGTTTATTGACTTCGGATTTTTCTTTGCCAGGACCTAAACTTCCGAAGTTGGATGAGGTTCAGTCCGCTGGAAGGAAACATCCTCAAAACTTCGGAAGTTAGCCCTGATCGTGATATGATTTCGGGTTTTTGTTTTTTTTTCTACACTTGCCGAACCGTCCTCAGTGAGGTGCCTGAATTGGCGTCCGGGGACGGCCGCCGGAGCACTCAATATTTAAATCCGAAGTCTTCAGAGGAGTGCTTTCGAGGTCCTAATCGTGAATTGACTTAAGATTTCTAATAAAAAAAGAGTGCTTGACTTTTGAAAAAAAGGATGTGGGATCCTCTGGTAACAAGTGATCCCGCAATTGTAGTTATATTGAACTGGACAGAATCCGATCAGTATCCCGCATACTGCGAATTAGAAGAACGAAAATACCCAAACCGCCACAACTCCCATCAAGATTCCGATCAGGGTTCCGACCAGGATATCTGAGAAATAATGCACACCTAATCCCACCCGGGAAATATCTACCAATATAGTCCAGATTACCATGATCAGGCCGATCCACCAGAATCCGGTCAAGAGCATGATCACAGTCAGCATGGTTGCCCGGGCTGCGTGGCCAGAGGGAAAGGAATGTGGGTCAGAGCTGCGGTAGACTTGGCCCCATTCACCTTCAGGGCGGGGACGCTTAATGAGGAATTTTAAGATCAATACACTGACAGCAGTGAAGAAGATTCCCAGGAATAGTAAGGCGATTTGCAGCCGCCACTCGCGAGGACCAATAAACCAAAGCAGCACCAAAGCCATACCCCAGAACCAGGAATCTCCGGAATGGGCCAGGAAGGCTGCAGTCTTTTTTATCCAGGGTTTATCCTCGGGGATGCGGATCTTTTCAGAGTAGCGGGCGTCTTTTTCTAATAACGTTTGCAGTGACATATGGTCAGGTTAATTCTCTTCTGGCAAGCTCGAGTTGATGCGGTTTGTCTATATCCATCGCAATTTCCGGGTAGGGGCAGATCAATCCCTGTCCGGTAATATCAAGGCGGCGGGTTACTCTCTTAACAGTATTGCTGAATGTCAGTCGCCGCAAGAGCAGCAGGATCAGAATATCGAATCCTATTAAGCGAGCCTGATGCAAATAACTTTTCCTGGCCTCGAATATCTTCCGCCAGAAATCTTTCCTTGATTTATATAATTCCAGATTGATCACGGCAAGATCCCCGCCGCAGACATTCATATCCCGCAGTTTGACATAGGACCTGGCGGATCCTGGAAAACGCTTTTCCATTTGGCTTTGTTCAACCACGCAATAATAAAGATCTTTATCGCCAGCCAGCGCTGAATTGATAATCCAGTTGATTCCCTCGACAGTGATCAGTGGAATATCCGAAGACACTACTGCGATGGATTCTGTATCGGGGTCGTGTTCCAGGATTGCATCAGCGCCGCGCTGAAAGTTGAGTATGATATCTTCAGTAGATGGTTTGAAAGTGATGATCTTTTTTGAATGGATCTCGTTCTGCCTGTCCTCACAACCTACTATCACAATACTATCAATGGTTTCAGCTTGATCCAGGGCATCCAGAACCCATTGGATCATATATTTCCCACCTATTTTAAGCATGGCTTTGGCCTTGCCTCTGGTATCCGGGTATAGAGCCGAATCAGGTCCAGGCACTCCGCCTGCCAGCACAATTGCATCCATTATCGCAGATCCTGGATCTGGGCTTTCAGGTTTAGCTGATCGATGATCTGGTCAAGTTCTTCAGTGGTTAGGGCACGATTTTTCCCTGCCGCGGCAACCAAGGCGGCTTCAAACATATTGGTTCCAAAGGACCGGCCGTCCAGGACCGGAGTAGTTGTAATCAGGAAATCCACACCGCGGTCTTTCAGAAATGTGACATCAGCCTCTGTGGTCGTGTTAGTGACGATCACTTTGCCGGACAGGTCATCTGGGGCGTGCTGCTTGATATACAGCCAATCTCCGGCAATGACCTTGTTGGCCGCATAATATTTCTCGTATTTCGGCACCACCTCAAGCTGTTTTTCTCCGGTGGGGTAGAGCATTTTTATTGGCATTCTACCGACAATGGGTAGAAGGATAGCTGCTGCGAAGTTTGCCATTGGAACGGTATTGATTGGGATGGGGACCTGCAGACCAAACATCAGATCGCCAAAAGTTGATTGATATCCAGCATCGATAAAGGATTTGGTCATTCCCCCGCGGGTTAGGCCCGCGACCAATAGAACTGTTTTGGGTTGAATGATATCTCCCAACTGTTTTTCTACATCTTGCATGATCCTGGCTTCTAGGGTGGCTTTTAAACCCCCGCCATCTACAATCGGAGTAGTTTTTACATCCCGGATGAGTTTTAATCCTGCATATAGAGGATAGTCCCGTTTAAGGGCATGGACGTAGAGGTCAATTCCTCCCACTCCAAATGCGTCAACCTTACCATCCAGTTCACAAAAAAGCTGATAGGCTTTTTCTTCATCACCATCAGTTCCAATGCGTTCGATGGAGACTTCTTCTCCCAATAAGGTGGTAATCACTTTTTTGTCGCGCGATTTTGATCCTAGGCTGACACTGACTGCTCTCTTCATGAAGCTCATCCTTCTAATTGGTTTTTAATATGTGTAGATTATAACGTAGAGATAGAAATGGAGTTACTCACATCACTCTGGATGATTAATATAAAACAAGCAGCCTGTTTGTTAGGCTGCTTGTTTAGTTATCAAGTGTTTTGGCTCAGGGGATCTGAAGAACAGTCCCCGGAGTCAGGACCTGGTCTACATCCATGTCATTTTCCGCAGCTATCGCCCTGGGATCAACATCTCCATACAGGCAGGCAATGGAGTAAAAAGTGTCTCCGTAAACAACGGTGTAATTTGCTGGGTGATACTGCAGGGCGCGATCACCACTAAAAGCTCGACTGTCAGACGGGATCTGAACAACATATCCGACAGGTTGGGGAGTTCCGGATACGTAACCGTTATATGTTTTCAGATCGTCAGGAAGGATATTAAATCGGCGGGCCAAGCAGAAAATGAATTCGCCCTCATGTAGAGTGTAGGAACTCGGGACAGCGTATTCATAAACCTTTGCTTCTGCAGTATCCTCGGTTTCTGCGGGTACTGGTGTGCTGGTTGGTTCGACAGCTTCTGAGACGGTATCAGTGGTGTCTGTCATGGACTCTTCTGTTGCCTCAGGCATCTGGGTTTCGTCTGCTTTAGGGGTCTTTGCGATTGCCGTTTCAGTCGCCTGGCGGGCTATTTCGCTCAAGTTTGTTGTGGGTGTCACCGGCGGCGGCGTGGAGGCAGACATGGTGCAGGCCGAGAACAAGAGCGCCGAGATAATGACGATAAGGATGGTCAGGCTGATTTTTTTCATCTAACAGTCTCTCCTTGTGGGGGTCCTATCCCTCTTCGTTTGAGCATCTAAAAGATATCAAATCAATCAGGGCTGATTTGATATTAGCATAATAGGTAAATAGGGTCAAGAAAGAATAAATTCCCTTGACTGATCTATACTATGTGCAAGATTAATGCCAGATTGATGGGTTATTTCACCCTCAATGGTAGTTGAGGGTATGGCTTTGATTGACCCTCTGCCTCCCTTCTGATACACTAAAGAATGCACTGTTAGAATCCTCCAACTCCAATTATCTTGCAGGGTGTAAATATGTCTCAAGTTCTTTATTTAAAATGGCGGCCAGGCGATTGGGAAGAGGTGATCGGCCAAGACCATATCATTACAACACTGAAGAATTCTGTTCGCCAGAATAGAATTTCCCATGCTCAAATATTCTCTGGTCCCCGCGGCACGGGAAAAACCAGCACAGCCAGGGTTTTAGCCAAGGCGGTCAATTGCCTGGCAGAGGATCCTGCTGCCCGACCCTGCAATGAATGTGCAAACTGCCAATCGGTGATCAAGGGTGAGTTTCTGGACTTGATAGAAATCGACGCTGCCTCAAATACCAGCGTGGATGATGTCCGGGAGTTAAGGGAAAAGATCAACTTTTCCCCCAATGTAGGTCGGTATAAAGTTTATGTCATTGACGAAGTGCATATGCTTTCTACCTCTGCATTTAATGCTCTCCTGAAAACTCTGGAAGAACCCCCGGCCCATGCCATATTTATTCTGGCAACTACTGAGATTCACCGCATTCCCATCACTGTGATATCCCGCTGTCAGCGGCATGATTTCAGAAGGATTTCCGTGTCTGAGATTGTTAAACAGCTGGAAAACATGGCAGCTGCCGAGAAGATCAAAGTTAATCAGGATGTGCTGCGGTTGATAGCCCGCCAGGCGACCGGGAGTTTACGTGATGCCATATCCATTCTGGATCAGCTGTCCAGTGCAGAAGATGAGATCACAGCAGAGTTGGTCCACCAGATCCTGGGAACATCCCCGGATCAGGCGGTTTTGAATTTTGTGGACGCAATGTTGGCACAGGATTCTGGAAAAGGCTTAAACACACTGCATCAATCTGCTGAACGGGGAAATGATCCGGTTCAGTTTACCAAGCAGGTGGTGGCTTATTTCAGAAATGTACTGTTGATGAAAATGGAAAATGCAGACCGGATCGATGTGCCAGAAAATCTACTCCCGACCATTTCAGCCCACAGTAAAGTAATCACGATGAAAGAATTGCTAGACCTGATCCGCGTTTTTAATAACGCTGCTAACGATCGGGGTGCTTCCTGGCAGCCAACCCTGCCCCTGGAAATGGCTTTTCTGGAGGGATTGGAAATAATCAATAAGGAAGGAACCGATCCGGGAGAATCGGAAAGAACACAAACAAAGACCAAAGAGGTCAGCCCAAAACCCGCACTGAAAAAACCCCAAGAGAAGGTGCCTTCTAAGCAGGAACCACCTCCAGTAAAAACTGAAAAAGAAAGTCAGCAGCCGCTGACTGTTTTGCAACAGTGGAGGAAAATCCTGGAAGGTGTTCGTGAGGTAAACCCTGTGACGCAGGGAATTCTGAACTCATGCAAACCCCTCGGAATAAAAGATAATCAATTAGTGCTAAGTTTTCAGAGTGATGCCATCAAGGAAAAGATAGATGGCGGCGACCATATTATGATCACCGAGGACGTGATCGAGAAAGTGATCGGTGTCCGGCTTCCCATAATCTGTGTGGTGGGAGGAAAGGACCAGGCGGACTTGCCGGATGGGGTGGATCCGGATGGGTTGGTAGCTGCTGTGGTTCGGGATCTGGGCGGAAGTTATGTGTCCGATCAGGATCAGAACTAGGTTCACCGGGTAGATAATTTATTTGTATTAGGAGGACCCCATGGCAAAAAGATCAAAAGGCGGCGGGAGCGGTCTGGGTGGGCAGGGAGTGATGCAGCAGATCCAGCAGCTGCAGGAGCAAATGATCAAAGCTCAGGAAAAGCTTGCGGAAGAAGAGGTTACTGGATCTGCAGGAGGTGGTGCAGTGCAGGTGGTTGTAACCGGGGATCAGCGAGTTTTATCAGTGAGTGTCGATCCGGGATTAATTGAAGATGGCGACCAGGAAATTCTGGAAGATCTGATCCTGACGGCGATAAATCAGGGCTTGGATGAATCCCGGAAACTGGCTGAAAGCAAACTTGGACCCCTCGCCGGACAGGGACTTCCTTTTTAAGGGAAGGAGACAGGGATTATGCTGCCAGAACCTATTCAACAATGTATTGATGCTTTTGCAAGGCTGCCAGGCATTGGCCCAAAAACAGCGGCCCGCCTGGTTTTTTATTTACTAAGAACCAGGGATAGCGACCTTTCCAAAAAGCTGGCGGATTCATTGCTGAACTTGATTTCAGGAACTGATATCTGTCCGGTTTGTTTTAATATGATGAACGCCGGTCAAGAGCAGTGCAGCATTTGCAGAAATGAAAACCGGGACAGACAGGTGATCTGTGTTGTGGAAGAGCCGCTGGATGTGCCAGCCCTGGAGCGGACCTCCGGGTATCCTGGTTTGTACCATGTCTTGCATGGAGCGCTTTCGCCCGTGGAGGGCATCACCCCGGACGACCTCAAGATCAAGGAGCTGATCAGCCGCGTTCGGACAGGCGAGATCAAGGAGATCATCATCGCCACAAATCCCAGCATGGAAGGGGATGCGACCGGGATGTATCTGCAGCAGCAGCTGAGTGGATTCGACCTCAAGGTCACCCGATTGGCACGAGGTTTACCGATGGGTGGAGACCTGGAATATGCCGATCAGAACACCTTGTTGAGGGCATTGATGGGTCGTCAGGAGATGGATTAAAATTAGCCCAAAATAATTGCTCAAAAATATCTTTTGATCGACCTTGACAAGGAGTGATTAAGCACTATAATGATCCAGGTTTGATCAACAAAGATTTCGCCCATAAAACGGCAAATCTAAAAAACCGAAAGAATGCAGACCCTGTGCGGAAGCGCAGAAATGCGCAGATGCAAATCCGGTTTTCCATAGGGAAATATCGGCGGGGTCTTTTGTTCTCTTTGTTGTCTGCCCTTGACGCTTAAAAGCGCGGGTGGTAGAATAGAGCCCGCTCTTAAAAAAGGGCCTTGTACCTTAACAGCTGAATAGTGATAGAAAGCCAAAACAGCAAAACAAATCTTTGAGATAGAACTTCGTAATTTCATCCCACCTCGTTGTGGGATAATTTTTGCGGAGAGTTTGATCCTGGCTCAGGATGAACGCTGGCGGCGTGCCTAATACATGCAAGTCGAACGAAGATGTTCTTGAGTTTACTCGAGAGCTCTTAGTGGCGGACGGGTGAGTAACGCGTTGGTGACCTGCCCTAAAGAAGGGAACAACCTCGGGAAACTGAGGCTAATACCCTATGTGCTTCTTAAGATTAGATGCTTTTGAAGTAAAGGTTCTGTGGACGAAAGGCTACAGTGCCACTTTAGGAGGGGCCTGCGTCCCATCAGCTAGTTGGTAGGGTAATGGCCTACCAAGGCGATGACGGGTAGGGGACCTGAGAGGGTGACCCCCCACACTAGCACTGAAACACGGGCTAGACACCTACGGGTGGCAGCAGTAGGGAATCTTGCACAATCGACGAAAGTCTGATGCAGCAACGCCGCGTGTGCGATGAAGGCCTTCGGGTTGTAAAGCACTTTTCTGAGGGAAGAGAAAGGACGGTACCTCAGGAATAAGTCTCGGCTAACTACGTGCCAGCAGCCGCGGTAATACGTAGGAGGCGAGCGTTATCCGGATTTATTGGGCGTAAAGCGCGTGCAGGTGGTTTGGTAAGTTGGGTATGAAATCTTCTGGCTTAACTAGGAGAGGTTGCTCAAAACTACCAGGCTAGAGGACGATAGAGGAAGGTGGAATTCCCGGTGTAGTAGTGAAATGCGTAGATATCGGGAGGAACACCAGTGGCGAAGGCGGCCTTCTGGGTCGTTCCTGACACTAAGACGCGAAAGCATGGGTAGCAAACGGGATTAGAAACCCCGGTAGTCCATGCCGTAAACGATGTGAACTTGATGTCGGTGACGTAATAGTCATCGGTGTCGTAGCTAACGCGATAAGTTCACCGCCTGGGGAGTACGATCGCAAGGTTAAAACTCAAAGGAATTGACGGGGACCCGCACAAGCAGCGGAGCGTGTGGTTTAATTCGATGCTACACGAAGAACCTTACCTGGGCTTGACATATAGGTGGTAGGGATCCGAAAGGTGACCGACCCCTCGGGGAGCTTATACAGGTGCTGCATGGCTGTCGTCAGCTCGTGCCGTGAGGTGTCCGGTTAAGTCCGGTAACGAGCGCAACCCTTGCCGTATGTTACATGTGTCATGCGGGACTGCCGGTACAAAACCGGAGGAAGGTGGGGACGACGTCAAGTCAGCATGGCCTTTATGTCCAGGGCTACACACACGCTACAATGGTCGGTACAATGGGTAGCAAAGTCGCGAGGCGAAGCCAATCCTCAAAACCGATCTCAGTTCGAATTGCAGTCTGCAACTCGACTGCATGAAGCCGGAGTTGCTAGTAAACGCGCGTCAGCAATAGTGCGTTGAATACGTTCCCGGGTCTTGTACACACCGCCCGTCACGTCATGGAAGTTGGTAATACTTGAAGCCGGTATCTTAACCCTCACGGGAAGGAGCTGGCGAGGGTAGGACCGATGACTGGGACGAAGTCGTAACAAGGTAGGCGTACCGGAAGGTGCGCCTGGATCACCTCCTTTCTAGGGAGATCTGAGCAAAAGTCTCCGGACTGGCGCTCCACTCTAGATGTACTAAAATGTACTAAAGAACCAAAAGAAATCCTTGACGGTGTCAAGGTTATCTCAAGGGGTTTTCTATCACTCTTCAGTTGTTAAGGAAATCTGGAGGGCCTGTAGCTCAGTTGGTTAGAGCACTGTGCTGATAACGCAGGGGTCACTGGTTCGAATCCAGTCAGGCCCACTCAGCCCCTAACGGGGATGTAGCTCAGCTGGGAGAGCACCGCCTTTGCAAGGCGGGGGTCAGGGGTTCGAGTCCCCTCATCTCCACTGAGAGAGAGGAAGAACAAGCAAGGAAAGGACAAAAATTTGGCTGACATTCTGAAAGACAAAATTTAGTTCGAAAGCATTTCTGATGGGATTTTTCTGCCCGGCGAAATGCCGGGCTGTTTTGTCAAAGGAAGCCAAATCACATAAATTGCCTGGCAGTGTGTGTTCCTAATTGAAAGATGGGGAACAGACACCGACAGACAAAAGTCAGTCGGGATCGTACCTTAATAATTGAATAGTAACTGCGAATAAATATCGATTTCTCCGCATCACAAGTTAAGCTACTAAGTGCTTACGGTGGATGCCTTGGCGTTCAAGTGCCGAAGAAGGACGTGGGACACTGCGATAAGCCTCGAGGAGCCGTGAACAGGTGCCGATCCGAGGATTTCCGAATGGGGAAACCCGCAGCGGAAAACCCGCTGCATCCATTGACTGAATACATAGGTCTTTGGAGGGGAACCTGGGGAACTGAAACATCTTAGTACCCAGAGGAAAAGAGATTATTCCCTGAGTAGTGGCGAGCGAAAAGGGAGAAGCCCAAACCGGTTGCGTTTACGTGACCGGGGTTGTAGGGCCTGATCTATAGAAGTTACAAATTGGTTTGTTAGTAGAAAGGTGTGAGAAAGCCTACCAGAGAGGGTTACAGTCCCGTAAACGAAAACAAGCCAACTTCTTTCAGGTACCCTGAGTACTGCCAGACACGCTAATTTGGTAGGAATCCGGGAAGACCACTTCCCAAGGCTAAATACACTTGACGACCGATAGCGAAATAGTACCGTGAGGGAAAGGTGAAAAGTACCCCGATAAGGGGAGTGAAATAGAACCTGAAACCGTGAGCATACAATCTGTCGGAGGACTATGATGGAAAGGCGCTGGAGAGATTCAGTGGCCGCCATAATGTCTGACGGCGTGCCTTTTGGAGAATGAGCCTGCGAGTTAATCTCTGTCGCTAGGTTAAGGGAGTAACACCCGGAGCCGGAGCGAAAGCGAGTCGTCTTAATAGGGCGCGAGTGGCAGGGTTTAGACACGAAACCAAGTGAGCTACCCATGGTCAGGGTGAAGCGGGTTTAAACGCCCGTGGAGGCCCGAACCTTTCAGCGTTGCAAAGCTGCAGGATGAACTGTGGGTAGAGGTGATATGCCAAACGAACTTGGAGATAGCTTGTTCTCTCCGAAATAGCTTTAGGGTTAGCGTCATGTGTTGAGTGTTGGAGGTAGAGCAACTGGATGGGCTAGGGGCCTTGTCGGCTACCGAACCTAACCAAACTCCGAATGCCAATACTTTAAACATGGCAGTTAGACAGTGGGAGATGAGTTTCATTGTCAAGAGGGAAAGAGCCCAGACCATCAGCTAAGGTCCCAAAATGTAAACTAAGTGGAAAACGAAGTAGGACTACCGAGACAACCAGGAGGTTGGCTTAGAAGCAGCCATCCCTTGAAAGAGTGCGTAACAGCTCACTGGTCAAGTGGTCTTGCGCGGAAAATTTACCGGGGCTAAGTTTACTACCGAAGCTATGGGTTTCAGCCATTAGGCTGGAGCGGTAGGAGAGCGTTCTGTCAGCAGTGAAGGTCGACCGTAAGGACGGCTGGAGCGGGCAGAAGTGAGAATGCAGGCATGAGTAGCGTAAAACATGTGAGAAGCATGTTCGTCGAATATCTAAGGTTTCCGATGCCAGGTCAATCCGCATCGGGTTAGTCGGTCCTTAGTCGAGGCCGGAAGGCGTAGACGATGGATATCCGGTCAACATTCCGGAACTATTTAGTAGGAGCGATGGGGCAACGCAGGGTGGTAGACCAGCCTACAATTGGATGTAGGTGGAAATGTGTAGGCGATGAGGTCCGTAGGAAAATCCGCGGACTGAGCCGAGGCATGAGTGCGAGTCCTTGAGACAGAAGTGGTTGATCCATGCTGCCAAGAAAAACCTCTAAGCGTTGAATACTAAGTACCCGTACCGCAAACCGACACTGGTAGATAGGTAGAGCATACCAAGACGAGCGAGAGAACTTTCGTTAAGGAACTCGGCAAATTAACCCCGTAACTTCGGGAGAAGGGGTGCCCTCTATTGTGATAGATTTTCATCTGGAGCATATGAGGGCCGCAGTGAACAGGCTCTGGTGACTGGTTACCAAAACCACAGGTCTCTGCTAAGTCGTAAGACGATGTATAGGGGCTGACGCCTGCCCAGTGCCGGAAGGTTAAAGGGAGGGGTTAGCGTAAGCGAAGCTCTGAACTGAAGCCCCGGTGAACGGCGGCCGTAACTATAACGGTCCTAAGGTAGCGAAATTCCTTGTCGGGTAAGTTCCGACCTGCACGAATGGCGTAACAATCGGAGCACTGTCTCAACGAAAGACTCGGTGAAATTGAAGTACGCGTAAAGATGCGCGTTACCCGCAGCAGGACAAAAAGACCCCGTGGAGCTTTACTGTAAGCTGCCATTGTGTTTGAACATAGTTTGTGCAGGATAGGTGGGAGGCTTTGAAGCCGGAGCGCTAGCTTCGGTGGAGCCGCCACTGGAATACCACCCTCTCTATGTTTAGGCCCTAACTCTAATCCGTTATCCGGATTGAGGACAGTGTCAGCTGGGCAGTTTGACTGGGGCGGTCGCCTCCGAAAAGGTAACGGAGGCGCCCAAAGGTTCCCTCAGGTTGAATGGAAACCAACCATAGAGTGCAAAAGCATAAGGGAGCTTGACTGCAAGACAGACACGTCGAGCAGGGACGAAAGTCGGGTTTAGTGATCCCATGATACCGTGTGGAAGGGTCATGGCTTACCGGATAAAAGCTACCCCGGGGATAACAGGCTAGTCTGGTCCAAGAGTTCACATCGACGACCAGGCTCGGCACCTCGATGTCGGCTCATCGCATCCTGGGGCTGGATAAGGTCCCAAGGGTTGGGCTGTTCGCCCATTAAAGCGGTACGCGAGCTGGGTTCAGACCGTCGTGAGACAGGTCGGTCTCTATCCGCTGTGGGCGTAAGGAATTTGAGAGGATCTGCTCCTAGTACGAGAGGACCGGAGTGGACAGACCTCTAGTGTGTCAGTTGTTCCGCCAGGAGCATAGCTGAGTAGCTACGTCTGGCAAAGATAACCGCTGAAAGCATCTAAGCGGGAAACTTGCCTCAAGATTAGATTCCTCATCCCGTTAAGGGAATAAGACCGCAAGAAGACTACTTGCTTGATAGGCGGCATGTGTAAGCACAGCAATGTGTTCAGCTTAGCCGTACTAATGGTCGAGGGCTTATACAGTGGTGCGGAGAACTCGATATTTATTCAAAAAAACTATTCAATTACATGGTATGACTTTAACATGTGAATAATGTTCTTGGTGATTGTAGCGGCAAGGGTACACCTGGTCCCATCCCGAACCCAGCAGTTAAGCTTGCCAGCGCCGATGGTACTTGAGGGGAGGCCCTCTGGGAGAGTTGGTCATTGCCAAGAACATTTTCTTTTAACATCAAAGGACTGAACCCGTCGAACGGGCTCAGTCCTTTTATTTTTAAGGTACCCTGATTTTTTGTCATATATGAAATGGCCATTTCTATATAAATGGATTGTTTTATCGGGAGTACAATAAAAGCGCGATGAGAAATTCTTTGGATTTCAATAGACTGCCGGTTCAACTCGTTTTCAGCTTCCTTGTTGTGGTCCTGCTCACAGCCGCATTGGTCGGACTGCCTGCTATCTGGCTGCTGCAAAATCAACTGGATCAACAAGCCTGGGCCCAGATTGAACAGGCAGAACGAACTGCTATCTCCCTTTACGAAAAGAAGGCTTTTGAATTGGAAAATGCTGCTCATTTAGCAATTCAGCGGCCTACTCTGAATTCACTCCTTGAGAGAAATGAACTTCAACCCTTGGAGGACTATTTATTTACCCTGCAATCCGGAGCTAATCTGGATTTGATCAACATCTGCCAATCTCAAAAATTAATCGCTGGAACGGAAAGACAGATTCCGCTCTGTGCCGATCCACAAATTGCAGATTATTTTCTGGATGGCAGCGAAGCCTGGATGATTGCCCGAACGCAGCTGGATAATCATAATCTTGGCGAAGTTGTGGTTGGAGTTAAGTTGGATGATGATTTTGCTTCTGAGATCCGGAATCAGATCCGTTTGGACCAGGCATTGTTCTACCAGGATCAATTAATTAGTTCAAGTTTTACCCCTGGCATGGAAAAGATCAGCAATCTCCAAAATTGTATAAAGGAGAATACGAATCAGCTACCCCATTTTTCTTGTACATCAGGTGAGGCTGCTTACTATGTCACTATCAGCCCACTGGATGATAAAGGATTTTTCGTGGCTGTGGCGATGGATATTTCGGAAATATCCCTTACTGCAAATCGTTTGATCTTATGGATGACAGCAGCTATGGGTGGGATTGCGGTGATTGTTACTTTATTGGGAGTTATATTATCCCGGCGTATCAGCCGTCCCCTGGTGGAGTTATCTAAAACCGCTGCATCATTCAGCCAGGGAGACCTGGAAACCCCTGTGATCACTGAATCAAAATTAATTGAGATTACCAGAGTGGCCAGAGCACTGGAAAACGCCCGGATGGACCTGCAGGGTATGCTTAAATCCCTCGAAAGTGAACGGGATTGGAGCGACAATCTATTAGCCTCCATTGTAGAAGGCATCATCACCCTGGACCAGACAGGTCGAATAACTTTCTTCAGCCGCGGTGCAGAACGATTGACGGGGCTGCTGAGCGATGAGGTTTGCGGTGACCATATCAATGATATATTTCCGGTAACTGATTCCTCGGATACATTCTATTCCCTGCTTTCATCTTCTTCTGAAGAAGGATATCAAAAAGTGGATGTGTCATTGGCAGACAATCTGACCACATCCTTGGCCATTACCAGCGCACGATTGACCCGGTCTGGAGTAGAGGATCAGGAAACCGCACTAGTGATCCGCGATATAAGCGAGGAAGAGGCTGTCCACCGTTTGTTGGGCCATTTTCTTGCCAACGTCTCTCATGAATTGAGAACACCGCTGACTGCCCTGGAAGCGTCGATTGAAATGCTGCTGGATCCGGCAGGAAATCTAACTTCAGAGGAAAAAGAACAGCTCTATATCTCCCTGCATTTGGGCATTTTCAGGCTTCACACCCTGTTTGATAATCTCCTGGAGGGTGCGAATATTGAAGCTCGGCGATTCCGCATCTCTCCCCGTATAGCGGATTTGGCTCCGATCGTGGCAGAGGCAATTCAAACAATGCAGCCTTTACTATTTAAATATGATCAGCACCTATCCGTGGAGTTACCCCTGGATCCACCCCGGGTTTTTGCGGATAAAAGGCGAATCGTACAGGTGCTGGTAAACCTGATCTCGAATGCGAACAAATATGGACCTCCGGGAGAAGAGATCTGCCTTGAGGTCAGTGCAACATCAGAAACAACTCGCCTGGTTATTAAGGATCGAGGACCCGGCATTCCGCTTAACCAGCGGGATAATCTATTTAGTCGTTTTATCTTCCCGACTGAAGGGACTGAGGTTTCGCAAGCGGGCGCGGGTTTGGGACTTTCTGTTGTCAAAGCTATCGTAGAAGCCCATGGTGGTGAGGTTGGCGTGGAAGATCGCCCAGGTGGAGGCACACAATTCTGGTTCACACTTCCTGTCGCAAGTGAGGATTAATGAAAATTTTGGTAGTTGATGACGATCGCGTGTTAGCAGATGTGATCACATTTATGCTTCATAAAGAAGGTTTTGAAGTCATTCAGGCCTATGATGGTGTTGCTGCTCTGGAGCGCTGGGAGAAAGAAGAACCCGATCTGCTAGTTCTGGATGTAAATATGCCGAAAATGGGCGGCTTTGAGGTCTGTCGACACATCAGGGCTCAGGGGGATACCCCGATCCTGCTGTTAACGGTTCGGGGTGAGGAAGAGGATATCTTAAGTGGTTTTGAAATAGGCGCAGACGATTATATGGTAAAACCCTTCAGCCCGGGGCAGCTTGTCGCCCGCGTTAAGGCTATTTTAAGACGGTCAAAAGGGAAACCAATAAAATCAGAGATTATTGTTGGTAACATTACGATCTTTCCCGGCAAAAGAGAGCTGAGGATCGAATCGCAGCCGGAGCCGATTTCCTTAACCCATCTTGAAAATCTCTTGCTGGAGTACTTAATGATCAATGCCGGCCAGGTATTAACGATCGATATGATCATTGATCACGTCTGGGGTCCATCTGCTGCTGACCGTGATATGCTGCGCCAATTGGTGCATCGTTTACGGGTGAAAATCGAACCAGACCTGGCCTTCCCCATTTACATTCAAACTGTTCCTGGATTGGGTTACGGGTTTTTGAGAAAGGAATAGTACGGATCATAGAGCGCGGGGGGAAACATGTCACAGCTTTATCATATTGACATAACGGGCTTTATCATCACCCTTTGTTATAGTGTAGTTGATTAAACTGATCTGCAAGGACATACGTCTTTGGAGGTGTACCATGAATGATCAATCACCGATATATCATGGGAAATCTATTCAATCTGCTTTAGAGAGGCAATTAATTGGCGAATTCTTGAGAAGACAAGGTTACAGCAAGGAGAAACTTCAGGTGTTGCCAGAAAATAAGAAGAGAGAATTGCTAAAAGCGGCCAGCCAGTATGCTTCGCTCAAATTGGCAGAGATTGAATCTTGTTCTCAATTTATCCACAAGCTCCACACTTTTACTTTAAGATTATGACAGCTTATCCGCATTTAGAATTAGACTGTATTAATATAGATAACTCGGTAATGAAGATGCTGCCGCCCGAGATCGCTTATCGCTATCATGCCCTGCCAGTCGCTACTGATGGTAATAAAGTCACCGTTGCCATGGCGGCTCCTGACGATCAGACAGCTTCCCTTGCTGTTCAATCTGTGATCAATGCGCCCCTGTGCCTGATCCAGGCAGATTTGGAGGAGATTGACTACCGCCTGGATATGATCTGGCCTCAAATCTCTGGAAGGATGAACTTCTTATTTTGGCCTTTAACTTCAGAGTCAAATCGGTCATTTAATATAGCAAAGGGGATCGCTAGATTATTAAAGGCAAACTTGGACCGGATAGATAATCCTGGAGAAGGACAAGATTCGATTAATGGGTTACAAAAAGCCATTCGCCAGGAAAAACCGGATTTGCTCATCGTAGAGACTGATCATCCCTCAAGATTGTGCAAACAGCTGTCAAGCCGGAAGGGAAATATTCGGCTGCCGGACTTGTTACTCCTGCCGTCAAATCCTACTTTGCCCATTAAGAAATTGTTGTTGGTTCTTCCTGACAGTGGATCTGGAGCTGAGAAGGCGGCTTCTTGGGTGATCCGTTTCTCTCAGTCAAGCAGGGTGGATGTGACTATTCTTCCTGTCTTGCCGCCAGTTCCCCTCTGTTATGGTTCGTTTCTTCACCATAATCTGGCGTCACTTCTGGCTGGTAGTGATACTTTGGGGAAAAATATGAGATCGATTTCCAATCAGTTCTCCCTTGAAAAGATCTCTGCCAATTACAAGTTGCAGGAGGGTGATCCGTTCAACCAGATCCGAGACGAGATTTCCTCATCTAATTCAGATCTGATCATTTTGCCTTCCAATCCCCCTAAAGGCAGAGCGTTCTGGTTTTGCCCTGATCTGGCTGGCATGTTATTCAAATGTGTTACAAAACCAATCTTGATTACCAATCAAAACTAAACAAGGATAATTATGCTCTCTGTTGAAATGATTCCAATAATAATTCTGGCCTTCGTCTGTGAGCTGGTAGACTCAACTCTGGGCATGGGATACGGAACCACGCTGACCCCGATCATGCTGGCATTGGGGTTTGAACCCATAGAAATAGTTCCTGCAGTGTTGTGTTCTGAGGCGGTTACAGGAATTCTTGCTGGTGTGTTTCACCAGGAATTTGGCAATGTCGATTTCCGCAAAGTAAGCCCTGACAGGAAGATCGCCATTATGATGACAGGATTCAGTGTAGTGGGTGTTATATTGGCAACCATTCTCGCTATTAATTTGCCCAGCTGGGCGGTCAAGCTGTATATTGGTGTGCTGGTTTTAGCCCTGGGATTAGTAATCCTGCTAAATAAAAGGAATGAATATACCTTTTCCTGGAAGAGGATCGCTGGTTTTGGGTTACTAGCGGCCTTCAATAAAGGCATAAGTGGGGGAGGTTACGGACCCGTGGTGACTGCCGGACAGGTCTTATCTGGTGTAAGGGGGCGTAAGGCAGTGGGCATCACTTCGCTTGCTGAAGGTATTACCAGTATTGTCG
>Ga0307419_10000222_pt1 | contig 26882 bp, 24 predicted proteins | sample SalMarWE160230MG_2_FD_202512 | JGI IMG/M metagenome (GOLD analysis project Ga0307419, IMG submission 202512) | Salt marsh sediment microbial communities from the Plum Island Ecosystem LTER, Massachusetts, United States - WE1602-30 | ecosystem: Environmental > Aquatic > Marine > Intertidal zone... | reverse complement strand
AATCAGTCCCAAACTTTGCACTTATGGTTTCCTGCCCTACATCCTCACCGGTCAGTCCCCTAATAAAATCAAGCGACTTAATTTTATCCAGAAGATTTCTGCTCCTTTCAATATCACATGAGGTGCAGTTAAAATAAGGCAGCACCAGTATATCGATATCTCCTATCGTGGGTGTCTTTCTTCTCAGGGAACCGGTCACAACTGTATTTCTGATGTCCCTTATCTTTCCAAGACTCTCTTTTATCCGCTCAAGATACAATTCAACCCGCCATCTTGGAAACCTTCCTTTTATTGCCTCCGTATAATCAATTGATTGTTTTAGCCTGTTAACATAGAAATCATCAGTCCTGCTGCCAAATAAATCGTCTCCTGAAAGATTACGCATAAATCTTTGGCTGTCAGCCAATCTGCCTTTTAATTCTTTAAGGCTCTTAATATTGAAGGTCTCATATATTTTAAATATTCTTTTTTTACCCATTCCGCTTATTTTCACAAATCTTATTAATTCTTCGGAATATTTCGATTTAATTTCTTCATATAACCTTACTTTTCCCGTATTCAGATATTCCTCTATAAAACTACGGGCAGGGTTTTTCGCATCTATTAGCTCATCCAGTTTTCCATTGCTGTAAATCTCCTCTATGCTCACCGGACTGTCCTTTAAGGTTCTTGATGCCGCAATAAGTCCCAATATTACACTGCTGTCTTTTTCATCTGATTTTTTAATCTCAGTAATATCTGTGAGGATTTCCGACAGTTTTGAATTAATCATTTTATAAAATTTTATATGCTATAATATTTAAAAGAGGTTATTATACCATAAAACACCATGTGTTATGAAAATACCGCAAAAGTATACCGAATCTAAAGCTAACCGGAATTATCAGTTATTAAGGGATAAGATGGTACAGAATCAGATTATTTCCCGCGGAATCAAGAATAAAAAGGTTCTGGATGCTCTCAGAAAAGTGCCCCGCCATATTTTTGTGGATAAAATCTATAAAGACTCGGCCTACGAGGACAGGCCGCTTCCTATCGGATACGGACAAACCATATCGCAGCCGTATATTGTTGCGCTTATGACCGAGAGTCTTGATCTGTCCGGAAATGAAAAGGTTCTGGAAATAGGAACCGGTTCCGGCTATCAGGTGGCGGTGCTTGCCGAAGTATCAAAAGAAGTCTATACGGTAGAAATAATCGCTCCGCTGTATAAAAAGAATAAAAAGCTTCTCGAAAAATATAAAAACATAAAAATCAGTAACCATGACGGTTACATAGGATGGAAAAAATATGCCCCTTACGACAGGATAATAGTAACTGCAGCTCCCGATTATATTCCCCGGCCCTTGATAGAACAGCTTAAAGATGGAGGGATCATGATAATTCCCGTTGGCCCTTCAAGCTGGAATCAGGCGCTTTATAAAATAATAAAACACGGAAACAAACTTAAAAAAATCAACCTGTGCAGTGTAGCTTTCGTACCTCTGACCAGGATATATTAAATTTAAAAAAGTAATGGTGCTGCTTTAATGATAATTCCGGAGTTATCGATTTTTTAATATCATTTATCAATAAAAAAATATATTTCGTCTCCCCAACCGTTTTATTCAGAGGTTCTAAAATTAAAATTTGCTTCCAGGCCAATATGATCAGATACCGTATAGCTTATAAGGGAACAGCTGTTCCGGCTGCCGGCCCGCATATTCCGGCTTATACCGGATAAAAACTGCCGTAAAAAGCAGGTACCGAATCTATACGGTATATCAGGACTTTCGGGCACCGGATGGATAGACTCCGGATCTATGACCGGACTGGCGGAACCGCCAAAGTAAAAAATATAATCGATTCTTTGAGGATCGCCTGATTCAACTGCAATCCGGTTTCCCAGATCCCCATAGGAACTTTCACTGCTGGTGTTCCAATCCCCGCCTATCCATGTGAAACCGGGGTCGCTAGCTCTTAGATCCAGCCACACGTCTTCCAGATAGATTTTACCTTCCGGATCAGACCCGGTAAAATTTTTAAATTTCTGGCAAAACTCTTCATACTCCGGAGAAAGTACGGAGGTCAAATCAAAATTGCCGTTCTGCCCGTATTCATTCGGCGGAGAAATTATACCGGAGGCCTCAATCCAGCCTTCATACACTTCAGCTGCAACGTTAAAGTCTCCCATAATTAAAATGGGATGGCAATTTTCTTCCTCCGGTTCAATGACCATTCCAACAAAATCCAGCAACTCTTCCAGGTTCTCCAGGCGTGTCTCACTATAATCATGAGACTGCAGATGTGTGTTAAAAACATGTATATAATCTTCTTCCGATCGGCCAATCTGGATCCTGGCGTATATCACACCTTTGTTGGCAAGCCTATCGGTTCCGCTGCTTTCCGTAAAACTGAATGCGCCGCATACCGTTATGGGATATCGGGATAATATAACCAGGCCGCCATCCTGTCTGGCAGACAGACTTCCGCAGTCAGGACCCATTACGTAATAAGGGCTGCAGACCAGTCTTGCTTCCTTCCGGTTCGGCTTGCAGTTAATTACATCAACTCCCCACCAGCTGCCCCGCTTTGATAGTTCTGCGACATCCACGGCACTTGTGAGCGGCTGCCACATTTCTTTATCCGGGTGCTGCAGTGAATTATACCAGCTGTTAAAATAATCACTTTCCCATCCGGCAGATATGCCACTGTTTATTTTGTCATAAATCTTATTGTGCCAGACCGAGACGATTTGATCCTGGCTGCCCCCGGCAAATACTTCCTGGAGTCCTATGATTTCATATCCGTCCAGTATTAAATCAATTATGCCATAGGTGCGCTGACCGTAGGCAGGTGCGACAAATGAAAACGGAATAAGCATTGTATTCTGCGTAAGAACCCTAACAGTTCCTTTCGTACCGGAGCCTGCGGATTTATCTGCTTCAGAGTTATCTCCGTGATATCCCTCTACAGGCTCTTCCTGTCTTTCCGGAATTTCCGGGTCCATGCCGGCTGCGCACCCGGCGGCAGAGACAACCGCCGTAGAAAAAACTATGATAGCTGCTGCGGCAGCAATATTTATATATTTGAAAAACATCCTTTTTTTATACAACTGTCCCACCTTAGGATTTTGTTTAATACTATCGGGCCTCATATCCGGATTTCCAATGCCATTTGCTATTCTAACCCAAGTTATTTTGGTATACAATACATACAAAGACCGGCCGATGTACGTTTTAAAATGAATACATATCCTGCAGTTATTAAGAGCAGGCGCTATTTCCATAAGCATAAAAGTAACCGCGTTAAATTATGAGAACAGGAACCATGAACCTTCCCCTTCACAGAGGGAGAGCACCTGTCTGGTTATTTACCAGAATGAAAAATCTATCAAGAGAGATAATTTCATTAATTGTTTCGGAATACGGCCCTGTAGAGATGCTCCGCAGGCTTTCGGATCCATTGTGGTTCCAGGCTTTTGGATGTGTGCTCGGATTTGATTGGCACTCCAGCGGGGTTACCACCACTGTCTGCGGTGCAGTAAAAGAATCCATAAAAGGTCTGGAAAAAGACCTTGGTTTCTTTGTAGCCGGAGGCAAAGGAGGGACTTCCAGGAAAACTCCTGCAGAAATTGAAGCCGCAGCCGATCTTATGGGCAGAGATTTTGGAAAGCTTGTCTACAGCAGTAAAATAGTGGCAAAGGTCGACAGCAATGCCCTGCAGGACGGATACCAGCTTTATCACCATTGCTTTATTTTCACCTGTGATGGAAATATGTGGTCGGTAATACAGCAGGGAATGAATGAAGACAACAGAATGGCAAGAAGATACCACTGGCTGTCGGAGGGACTTGAAAGTTTTACCTGTGAACCCCACAAGGCCATATGCTGTAATAAAAGAGATGAAGTAATTAATCTTGTAGCGGTGGAAAGCGGTAAGGCAAGAGAAGCAATTGCCGGACTTTCCAGGGAAAAACCGAAAGATATCATAAAAGATTTAAAGAAGTTAAAAAATCTGGATAAAAACAGCCATACCCTCCCCTCAAGGCACCATATAGTCCCGGGCGATATTGATCACAAGCGGCTGGAAAAAATCTTTACTTCCACTTATGAAAGAAAACCCGAAGATTTTGAAAAACTTCTTGCCATGAAGGGCGTGGGACCAAAGACGATAAGGGCCCTGACCTTGATTTCAGAATTGGTATACGGAGTAAAATACAGCATAAAGGATCCGGTAAGATTCAGCTTTGCCCACGGCGGCAAGGACGGCATACCTTATCCTGTGGATAGAGAGAATTACACCCGTTCCATTGAGATTTTACATAAAGCGGTCAGGGATAGTAAAATTGGCAGGACAGAGAAAATAAAGGCAATAAAAAGGCTGTCATATTTTTATGGATAAGGAACAAATAATAAAAACTTTAAAAGATATAAGCGTTCTTATGGAACTGAGGGACGAAAATCCTTTTAAAATCAGGGCCTATCAAAATTCGGCCCGCGCCCTCCAGGCATCGGATATCGACCTTAACCGGGATCTTTCCGTAAAGGACCTCACGGATATAAAAGGGATAGGTTCGCATATTGCGGAAAAGATAAAAACAATGCTTGATTCAGGTGAATTAAAATTCTACCGTGACCTTAAAGAATCGGTACCTCCGGGTCTGGTTGAGATGCTGGCAATCCCCTCCATGGGGCCCAAAAAAATAAAATACCTGTTTGACAACCTGCACATAAGCAACATCGGCCAGCTGGAATATGCCTGCAAAGAAAACAGGCTCGTGGACCTTCCCAATTTCGGTAAGAAAACCCAGGAAAACATATTAAAGGGAATAGAAGTACTAAAGAGATTCAAAGGCAAATACCTTTTTGCAAATATTATAGAAGAGGCCGAGGCAGTCCATAAAAAAATAAAGGGCTCCAAATACGTCATAAGATCGAGCCTGGCAGGAAGTGTGCGCAGGAAAAAAGAAATAGTAAAAGACATAGATATAGTGGCAAGTTCGGAACACCCGGATAAAGTAATGGACTTTTTTGCCAGCCTTGAAGAAGCAGAAGATATAATAGCCAGAGGAGACACCAAATCAAGCATCAGATTAAAATCCGGAATAAATGTAGATATAAGGATTGTAGAAGATTTCCAATATCCTTATGCGCTCCATCATTTTACGGGAAGCAAGGAGCACAACACGGCCATGAGAACCGCAGCCAAAAAAGATAACATAAAAATGAATGAATACGGCCTGTTTAAAAATGGCCGTCTTGTCAAATGCTCCGATGAAAGTGACATATTCAGCTTCTTCTCCATGGACTGGATACCGCCCGAGCTAAGAGAGAATTTCGGAGAGATTGAAGCCGCAAAAAATAAGACGCTTCCGAAGCTTATCGATGAAAAAGATATCAAAGGAATATTTCATATTCATACCACCTACAGCGACGGCAGCGTGAGTATAGAGCAGGTTTGTAATCATTTGCAAAAACTGGGCCTGCAGTATGCAGGGATAAGCGAACACAGTAAGACCGCTTCTTATGCCGGAGGGTTAAAAAAGGATGACGTAAGACGGTACCTGGAAGAGATAGACGAGCTGAACCTTAAATACTCCGGTTTTAAAATCTTTAAAGGGATCGAATCAGATATTCTGCTTGACGGCAGCCTGGATTATAATGACCGGATCCTGGCCGGATTTGACTTCATTATTGCCGCCGTCCATTCCAGTTTTGCCTTAAGCGAACAGCAGATGACGGAGAGGATAATAAAGGCCATTGAAAATAGATTTACCACCATGATCGCCCACCCCACGGGAAGGCTGCTTCTGGCAAGGGATGCCTACAGTGTGGATATAGTCAGGATAGTAAACGCGGCTGCAGAAAATAATGTGGATATTGAACTAAATGCAAGCCCTTTTAGGCTGGATCTCGACTGGAGGATGTGCAAATATGCCAGGGAAAAAGGGGTAAGGATCTTTGTTAATCCCGATGCGCATAATTTAAATGACCTGTCCAATTATAAGTTCGGGATAAATATTGCAAGAAAAGGCTGGCTGGAAAAAAGGGACGTTCCCAATACCCTTTCTCTGGCAGAAATTGATAAATACTTAAAGGATAAAAAGGCGATCCGGAAAATATGAAATATAAAAAAAACAGTAAAAAAAAGAACCGTATTTACAGAGCCCTGTATGAGCCCGCGGTAAAAAATATAGACAAAATACTTTATATCCTGGGTCAGGAATATCCGGACGTTACCAGAACTTCACTCCGGCATAAGAACGCCTTTCAGCTTCTTATATCCACTATCCTGTCGGCACAAAGCACCGATAAGCTAGTGAACAAAGTCACGCCGCAGCTTTTTAAAAAATACAGGACCCCCCGGGATTTTGCCGCTGCTGATATACTTCAGCTTCAGGAAGACATAAGATCAACGGGATTTTATAGAAATAAGGCAAAAAACATCGTTAACTGCTCAAATGATATAGTTGTCAGATTCGGTGGTTCTGTCCCCGATAATATCGGAGACCTGACCTCGCTGCATGGAGTGGGAAGAAAGACCGCCAATGTGGTCCTGTCCAACATATTCGGCAGCCAGGCCATAATCGTAGATACCCATGTGAATAGAATTTCAAACAGATTGGGCCTGACCATAAATTCGGACCCTGTAAAAATCGAATTTGACCTTATGAAAATAATTCCCGGGGAAAGCTGGAGCATATACTCTCATAGAATAATAGCACTGGGCCGGACCGTCTGTATGGCAAGAAATCCAAAATGCCCTATCTGCAGGCTCCTTAAATACTGCAGATACGGACAGGAGAATGCTTAGGTTATATTTCCCTGGCCAGAGTCGACTTTGCCAGTGAAGCGTGTTTTACACCCTTTGCCGCTTTGAGTCTTTCTTCCAGTTTAAAAACTTCGTCAATCCTGCCTTTTACCACAACTATTTCCAGACAGGTATCATGATCCAGATGAACATGCTGGCTGGAGATTATAATATTGCCATAGTCATGCTGTATATTTACAAGATTATCCATCAGCTCTTTCTGATGATGATTATAAACAATGATAATTGCTCCCGCTACCTCTTCATTGCCTTCTGTCCATTGCCTGTCAACCAGCTCTTTCCTGATGAGATCCCTTAGCGCTTCCGATCGGTTCCGGTAATTTCCTCCTCTGACATATTTATCAAACCTTTCAAGCAATTTTTTTTCTATCGAGACCCCGAATCTTTTTAACTTATCCATTATTTATCTCCAGTCACGCAGTTTTAAAAAACCGTAATTCTTAATCCTGCTTATATTATGGCATTTATCTGTAAAGCAGCGCATAAAGGCTCACATCTTTCTTATGGTTAAATGCTTTTTCTCCTCCCGGCCCTAAAAAACTGATTCTTTTAAATCCTGAATTTTTTGCCATTTTTAAAAACAAACCTGTCGTAAGGGTACATAAAGAGGAAGAGCGCACATAGAAGCTCTCTAATTTATTTTTATAAATTACGGAAACCGAAAAGTCCACCCTGGTTTTAATCTTTCCGTATTCAAAGTGCTTGATGAAGATATAGGTCCTGTTATTCTTTTGGAATACTTTAGGTTTATAAAATCTGTTTTTATCAATGACGCTGCGATTGAAGTTTAAAAACTGCAGCACAGCCAGCCCGCCTGCTGCCAGCTTTTTTCTGATTTTCTTTAGGGCCTGCTTTACTTTCTTTCTGCTTCCCAGAATGGGCAGCGTATTTCCGAGACTTGTTACAAGATCAAAGCACTCATACGGGATTTTATCCAGCCCTTCGAATCCTTCCTTCATCAAAGCAACATTAGAGGCTTTTACCACATTTTTCCCGGCGTAATCTATACTCTCCCCTGAAGGATCTGTGGCAATGACCTTTTCCGCATACCCTGAAAAGAGCTCGGCATGATGGCCCGTGCCGCAGCCTATGTCAAGAACGCTTTTTATCTCACCTCTTTTAAATATATCCGAAAAAAACTTTTTTTCTTTCTTCAGTCTCTCGGCCCAGTTCACATGAAGGTCGTAAAATTCCGGACCGGAAAAAAATTCTATATTTTCACTTGATACCATATTTTAAGCCTTAATTCTTTTTCCCCTTGCCATATTATAATACTATAACAAATAGGGCTGACCTATACAATAAACCTGCTTCTGAAAATAAAATCCGAGGTTAAAGATAGCTAAAAGACAGCAAAATATCTGGACTTAACTTCAAATTAAAGTATATTATATATAATGTATGCGAATAATTTGCGGGCATTTTTCTCTTAACCAATAGTATTAAATCTTAACTTAAAGTATCAGAAATGAAAATAGCTATTACGGCAGATGCTCACTTAAAAACAAAAGAAAACTCTCCTGAAAGATGGAACGCTTTATCAAACATCCTTGAAAAGATGCTTTCCGAGAATATCAAAACACTGATTGTTGCTGGTGACCTTTTTAACGAGGAGAGCCAGAATTATTCCGACTTTGATGAGTTTTGCAAAAATGCAAAATACACAGGCAGTCAGATTAATTTTTATTTAATCGGCGGAAACCACGACTCGTCCATTAAACAGCGGTACTTTACTTCAGACAACATCAAGGTCTTTGATAAACCTGAAATAACCAAATTTGGAGAGCCGCCCGCTACTTTCTTATTCATACCTTATCTGCCGGCCAGATCCATGGGAGAAGTTATCGCAGAATACAAGGATAACCTGCCTAAATCCTGGATACTCATCGGGCACGGCGATTATACGGCGAGCCTGGGCGATCCGAATCCCTATGAACCGGGCATATATATGCCCCTTACCAGAAACGATATCCAGTACTATAATCCTGCCAAAATCATACTGGGTCACATTCATAAAAAAATAAATCTGGGCAGGGTTTATTATCCCGGATCACCCTGCGGCCTGGATATAAATGAAACCGGAAAAAGAAGCTTTTTGATCCTAAATACAAATACCCTGGAAATAACAGAAAAAATAATCGATAACGACCATATATTTTTTAGTGAGACCTTAATCTCCCTGCCTCTCACCGATGAATTTGGATATATGAAAAAAAAGATACAGGAAATGATTAAAAATTGGAATTTAACCCCAAAAGAAGCATTAAAGGTGCAGCTTCGCCTAAAACTTAAAGGATACACATCTGATAGAAAAAAGCTTCTTGAAATAACTAAAAAAGCACTGGAAAAATATAATTTTTATAACAATCAGGAACCGGACCTGACTGAACTGTTTATATTCGATGACCCGGAAAGAATAACCATTGTGGAAAAAACCAGAGATGAAATTGAAAAACTTGAGTGGGATGATGAAATCACTTCAAGAGAGGATATTTTAGAAAAAGCTCTTCATATAATATTAAAGAAATAATCATATTACCAAAATAAATAACATGGGAATAAAAATTGACAAGATTTCAGTAAAGGATTTGGGCCCGATAAAGAGTTTTTCGGTAAGCTTTGGCATGTTTAATCTCATATACAGTACAAATGAGAAAGGGAAGACTTTTCTTACTGAATTCATAATTCGTTCCTTATTTAAGAATATTAAACGCTGGAGCTATCTGAGAAAAGGAGGAAGAGGAAAAGTCACTATCGGAGGCCTTGATAAACAGGCAATTGACTTTTCTCCCTCTTCTAAGGAAAAACTGGAAGATTACTGGGAAAGCAGCGGCAAAGGGCTGCCTGTATCAATGGCAAAACTGCTGGTTGTAAAAGGCGGAGAAGCAGGGATCGAAGATGATAAGGGAATAAGTAAATTTTTTATAAAGGAAGTTTTATCAGGCATAAACATACTGGATAAAATTGATGGTGACGATAATATTTCAAGGACAGTAAAATCAGCAAAAATAAGCGGCGGCCAAATTATTATCCCGAATCAGGGTGAGGGAAGGCAGTATAGCGATGCCGGCAATGAACTTAAGAGTACCAACGAACAATTTGAAGAAATAGAATCCGGATATGCCAGGGGGATATTGAAAACCCACAGAATAGAAGAGAAAGTCTTAAATGATAAGCTGATGTATCTTGACAGGGCAAAAAGGCACCGGGCCTATTTGATTTCAGACAGAATCAAAAAACTGGATACGGAACTGGACAATATCTCCGAAGATGAATTAAACAAAGCAGAAAATGATCTGTCCCGCTACCGGGATAAAAAAGAATCATGCAGCGCACTTGAAGAAAAGCGAAAAACTTCTGCCGCGGAAAGTAAAGACTTCAAGTGGCTGGAGAGTGCTCTGCCCTATTATAAGGACCTATCATTAAAAATTATAAATAAACCGGGCAGATCCCTGCTTTTTTTATGCGGGATCTTAGCGGCTCTCGGCATAGCTGCTGCAGCTTTATTTTTCATAAGCCCGGAAATTTCTAATAACCTGAGGACAATATTTATGATAATCATCTGTCTTTTTTTTCTGAGTTCACTGGCATTTTCCATTGTATACATTAAAAAACTTTTTAATTTTTCCAGGCAGGCGGGACAAAATAAAGAACTGGATAGAATCAAAAAAGAATTTAAAAATAGGACCAAACAGGAACTTACCGATATTGCGCTGTTTGAATCAATTTTAACCAGTCAAAGAGAATCCCACAGCAAAACAAGCATAATAGAAGAACAAATCGATATCCAGAAGAATGAGCTCAGGGAACTGCAGGTTTCTATCAGCAGGAAAATAGCCGGCTTCATCCAAAAAGAGGCCGAAGAGAAAAATTTGGATACGGTGCTGAATGACCTCAAACAAAAAGTCAGGGGCATAAAGGATCAAAAAGAAAAGGAGAAGGAGGAGCTGTTTAAACTGGGGGTATCGGAAACGGATTACCTTTCGGAAGACATAAAAATCCAGTACAGCCGGCAGGAATATGAAAATATTCAATCGGAGCTTGAGAGTATCCGGGAAGAAATCAAGGCACAAGAAGATATAATTCAGAAACTGAAATACAGAATCTGTCAAAAGACGGGAGATGATCCCATTATCGGATGGGAGGAACTTATTGAGAATCTTCGCCAAAAAAGGCGTGACTCAGAAAATAAACTAAGAGAAATTACTGCCGGTATTGCAGCAGGTATCAGCGTCCACAAAGTCATTTCCGAATTGCGCCAGGAGGAAGATACAAAAATACGGGAAGGGCTGCGCTCGGAAGTGGTCTTGGATCCCTTAAAAGATATTACCCGAAAATACAGCAGACTTACACTGGATAACGACAGGCTGATTGTCTCAAGCAAGTATGATGATTTTGACTTAAAGGATTTAAGCACCGGAGCCGTGGAACAGGTAATGCTGGCACTGAGGATCGGATTTACTTCAAAACTGCTGGGAAAAGATGCACTCTTTTTGATTCTTGATGATGCTTTCCAGCATTCAGACTGGCAAAAGCGAAAGATACTTATAGATAAACTGGCAGATATTTCAAAAAAAGGATGGCAAATAATTTATTTAACCATGGATGACCACATAAAAGAGTTATTTGATAAAGCCGGCAGTAAATTGGAACCGGCCAGATACAGCAGCATCTCGCTATGACAGCGTATATCTTTTCTCATAACAGCACCCCCAATTAAATTTACCTGTTATAACTAGCATTTGCAGGCTGCGGTCTTCCCCTCTATATTTATACTGCTAGGTTGAAATCAAACATCACAGGAAGGGAAGCTTGTCCTTCTTTAAAAATGTCACCGCCTGGCTGGAAGCTACAATTTTATCCTGGTTGTTTTTTACAATAATGTTATAAGTAGCAGTTTTCTTACCCCTGCTTACTTCCTTTGCTTCAGCCCTGAGTATATCTCCAGCAAAGGAAGGCCTTATATAATTTATATTAATATCCAGCGCTACTGCGATCGTCCCATAAGAATTAGCAGCGGAACCAAGAGCTACATCTACCAGTGAAAAAATGGCTCCCCCGTGAGTAATCAAGAAAAAATTATTATACTTCTCCAGCACCTTCATCTCAACGATGGAGTGCCCTTCGCCGAGCTCCACAATTTTAATATTAAAAAGATTTGCATAGGGTTCTTCTTCTACATTTTTTTTAATTTTTTCCAGTAATTCCTTATTCATAATTTATTACCATACTACAAACAGGCAAACAAAAAAAGAGCAATTTTTAGTTTTTAATCACCTGCCGATTAATTTTTTAATTTAAAATCCTGCTTGAAAATAAAATTTAAAATATTTACCATAATATGAATAAAAAAATATAAGGCTTTTGACGGAATACGCATAATGGTTATTTTAGACGATATAAAATTAGATATACCTGAAGATATCGGTAAGGATTTTTTAAATAAATTAATGGATGAAAGATTAAATCCTCCACTAGAAAAACTGCTTAAAGAAAAAAGAGAAGTTTGTGTTAGTAATATTTATCCAAAATTAATTTATAAAGAATTTGAAATTGAAAAGGTCAAAGACGGATTTGTATATTTTAAAACAGGTAATATTTTTAAAGGACCTAATATTTCCAAAATCTTAACTGGCTCTGAGATTGCCATAATTTTTATATTCACCCTGGGAAATAAAATTGACGAAATTATAATAGAAGAAAATAAATCTGGAGATACATTATCAGCCATAGTAATGGACGCTATAAGTACAAGTCTGTTGGCAACACTTGGGGAATACGCTGGTCATATAATTAAGAAAGATGGCATAAAATATAAAAGCTGGGGTTCAACCTGTAATTACTCACCAGGTCAATTTAAATGGGCTATTGAAGATCAAAAAGAACTCTTCAATATAGTTGAAGGCAGCAGAATCGGTGTAAGGTTAAATAAAAGCTTTCTAATGGTCCCCTTTAAATCCATATCCGGGGTTTATGGTTTTGGACCTAAAGATAAGATTGATAAAAATAGAATAGCCTGTGACCTTTGTCCCCGGGAAAACTGTATTGGCAGAAGATAAAATACTAGCTTAAGATACCTTCTTTTCAGTTCTTAAATTGTTTTCCTTACTTTTTAAAATGTCCTTTTTTCCTTTTTTACCAACATTGGAGAGCTCCTTAAGCCTGTTGTGAGGGCAGGCTTCAATGCATTTCCCGCATAATGTACATTTTGAAAAATCAAATTCCGGAACAGCTTTTTCCTCATTCCAGATTAAGGCCCCGTTTTCACAAGCCTTGAAGCACTTCTTGCAATGCAGACATCCCTGGTCGCACCTTTCCCTGCCCGGAATATTCCTGAGCGGTTCGTAACTGCACTGGTAAACTATATTGGCATCCGCAGGTACCAGGTGAATTATATGTTTGGGACACCTGGATACACACAAACCGCACCCGGTGCATTTATCAGGGTCTATAACCGCAACTTTCCTTTCCGGATCAATGGATATGGCATCATTGGGGCATACTGCCACACAATCCCCGAGTCCGAGACAGCCGTAAGGACATCTTTTATAACCTCCGAGCACTTTGGATGCGGCCCTGCATGTATTTATACCTGAGTAATCGCCGATTACGCCTGAATTACCATAACATTGAATTACTGCCTTTTTATTTATTTTGGAAGGATCCACTTCTATATCCAGTATTTTTTGTAAATTTTTAAGCATCTCCGGTTCCTGCAGTACGGTAGCGCAGGGATTGGCAAGAAATAAATTTTTGTCTTTTACAAGTTCCTGTGCATAGGCGAAACATCCCGGGAACCCGCAGGCCCCGCAGTTAATGCCCGGAAGCTGGGCCGCAATCTCTTCAGCTTTTTTCAGCGATTCAGGCTCCCCGGGGAGAAACCTGTTCACCAAAAAAATCAGTACCCCGCATATAATCCCTATCGCACTTAAAATTGAAATAATCAGTCCCATATCCATAAATAACCTTATACTATTAAAATATTTTTATTCTCATACCATTCCGCTAAATCCTAAAAAAGCAAGTGCCAGAAGCGCTGCGGTTATAAAAGCCACCGGAAGCCCCTTCATTGATTTAGGACAATCGGCAAGGTCAAGCTTTTCCCTGATACCCGACATAATAATAAGAACCAGAGTAAAACCTATTCCTGCTCCCAGAGCATTTACCACGCTTTGAAGGATTGAATAACTTTCCGCTGAATTTATAAGGGTTATACCCAGAACCGCACAGTTGGTGGTAATCAGCGGCAGATAAATTCCAAGCGCCTTATACAGCATTATATTGGTCCTTCTTATAATAAGCTCCACTATCTGAACCAGAGAGGCTATTACCAGGATGTATATTACGATATTCATGAATTCCACTCTGTACGGTACCAGTATGTAATTATAGATTACGGAAGTTGAAACAGAAGCAAGAAGCATCACCAGGGTTACCGCTATGCCCATACTGAAAGCGTTGGTAAGTTTTTTAGATACTCCGAAAAATGGACAAAGTCCCAGGAATTTGGATAAAACGATATTATTTACGATTACCATAGCTATAAATATGGTAATTAGATTATTCACTCTTTATCACCCCTATCCATCTGAATAATGCCAGCAGACTTCCTATCACCAGAAAAGCTCCGGGAGGAGAAATGAAAAAGGTCAGAGGATGAATTGAAAGTACCGGTAATTTAAACAGCTGCCTTCCAAAGACTTCCAGTCCCCCTGTGCCCAGCACCTCTCTGGAAAATGAGATTATAACCAGCGCAATGGTAAAACCGATGCCTATTCCCAGCGCATCGGCAATTGACGGCAGAACCGGATTCTTTGATGCAAATACCTCCGCTCTTCCCAGGATAATACAATTTACCACTATAAGTGAAAGATAAATCCCTAACGACCGGTGAAGCGGAGGAAGATAAGCTTCAAATACCAGGCTCAGAATAGTAACAAATGTAGCTATTACCACTATAAATACGGGGATCCTGACCAGGCCCGGCGTTGCTTTCCTTATGCTGGCGATTATTATATTCGAGCAGAGCAGTACAAATATTACCCCTGCCCCCATACCCAGGGCGTTGGTCACCGAAGTTGTAACTGCCAGAACGGGACAGAGTCCCAGTGTCAGTATAAATACCGGATTCGATATTACAATTCCCTTGGCAAATTCCTTCCAGAAACCTGTGCCGTCCTTTTTTATGGCCTCATACTCACATTTACATTTATTATCATCCATTTTTATCCCTTATCCCTTTTATATCCGGGGTACCCATAGATCAATTTTCAAGACTATCTATTATCTCAGTCATTTTTTCACGAACAATATTTACAACAGCTCTCGAACTTATGGTGGCTCCCGTAATCGCGTCTATCCTGCCGCCGTCCTGTCTCAGGTTAATATCATTTGCCGAAAGCCCCTTAAACTGATCCGTAAATGAGCTTTCGGTTATTCTGCCGCCCAAACCCGGAGTCTCGGTCTGCGAAAGTATTGACACATTCTTAATGCTAAAATCACTATCCATTCCAACCAGTATATCAATACCGCCGCCATAACCGCTTCCGCTGGCTATAAAAGCGTAGCCGGCTTTTTCTCCGTCCTGGTATATAACATAGATTTCATCCATAAGCTCATAATCGCTCATCTGGGGGAAAATCCCCGTGAGTGTCGTTTTGATTTCTTCTGCCTTCCTGGATTCTACTATTGATGAAGTTACACTGTTTACCGCAATCAGCAGGACAACGGAAACAGTTACCATTACAGCCAGAAAAACAACCGGATATGCTTTATTGGATAAAATTTTCTTACCCATTTTTCCTTTTCTTATAAAAACCGAACGGTTTTATTCTTATATATTTATCTATAAGCGGGGTGAATGCATTCATAATCAGTATTGAAAAACACACTCCCTCGGGCATATTGCTGAACTTTCTTATAAGCAAAGTCAGTATTCCCAGACCCACCGCAAATATTATCTTTCCGTTTCCTGTCACCGGCGAGGTCACATAATCTGTAGCCATAAAAAAGGCTCCTATCATCAGGCCGCCGGCCAGGATCTGATATAATACGTCATTTCCCATCAGAAAAGAGCCCAGTGCAACCGTACCGATATATAGCAAGGGGATCTTCCAGTCTATTATACGGAATATAATAAGGACCAGGGCTCCTACCAATATGAGCATTGCCGATGTTTCTCCCAGAGAGCCCCCTGTGTTCCCAAAAAAAAGATCTTTATATTGAGTCAGCTTATCTGCCTGGGATGCAAAATTTTCAGCCAGCGGAGTTGCTCCGGTAATCGCATCATAGCTGAAATGAGGAGGTAAAACCCAGGAAGTCATCTCTCCCGGAAAACATACCGATAGAAACGCCCTGCCAGCCAGAGCCGGGTTAAATATGTTATATCCCAGGCCCCCGAAAGCTTCCTTGACTACAGCAATTGAAAAGAACGCACCGATTATAACCATCCACAGGGGCAGCCTGGGCGGTAGCGTAAGCGCAAAGAGAAGTCCTGTAACCACGGCGCTTCCGTCCATGATGAATTTTTTTTTCCTCAGCTTCTTTATGGCAAACTCGGTAAGCACTGCTGTTGCTATACTGCACAATATTATATAAATTGCATAATATCCAAAAAAATAAATACTCGAAGCAGTAGGGAAAAGAAGGGCAACCACAACCATGTACATCGTCCTGGAAGTTGAAAATCCTCCCCATATATGGGGTGCATGTGAAATTAATATCTTATCTTTTTCCATCTTACCTTCATTTTTTATTTTGCAGCAGATCCTTTCCAGTTTTTATGTAACCCACAATAGGAATGCCTGCCGGACAGACATAGGCACAGGAACCGCATTCAATACAATTATCTATATAATATTCCCTGCATACCTCGACAGAATCCTTCTTTACATTTCTGACATAGACCAGAGGCATAAGTCCCATGGGACATATTCTCACACATCTTCCGCAGTTTATACAATTCTGTTCTACCCGGGCTTTGCTTCTTTTAAGAAGTATGCAATTTACACTTTTGGTAACCGGAAAATCAGTGCCGGCAATAGAGGTCCCCATCATGGGCCCGCCGATGATTATATAATTAAATCCGCTGTCTGCTTCACCGCACCTGTCAATCAGATAACTTATAGGCGTGCCTATTCTTGCAAGCAAATTACCGGGATTTTTAATTTCTCCCGTTACCGTGACTACTTTATCGGTAAGCGGTCTGCCTTCAATTACAGCCTCATAAACCGATTTTGCAGTTGCCACATTATTTACTATGACTCCCACATCCATGGGAAGTCCTCCCATGGGAACGCTTCTTCCCATTATGGTCCTTATAAGCGTTTTCTCTGCCCCCATAGGATATTGTGATTTAAGCGAAATTATTTTGAAGATATCCTTAAGGCCCATATTCACTATAAGCTCTTCAAGGTGACTTATGGCATCTTCCTTATTGTCTTCCACAGCTATATAGATATTTTCCGGGTTTACGGTCCTGCATATAATATAGAGCCCCATCAGGACCTGCATGCCGTATTCAAGCATGATCCTATGGTCTGAAGTTATGTAGGGCTCGCATTCACATCCGTTTAAGATCACGGTATCGATTTTTTTATCCTTGGGTGGATTGAGTTTAACATGTGTGGGAAATGTTGCGCCTCCCAGGCCCACGACTCCGGCTTCCCTTATTTTATCGAGTATTTCTTTCTTATCAAGAGAACGTATCGTTTTTCTTAAGGCTGAAAAATCATCCGATTTATTAATGTCAAATAATTTTTTTCTCTCTTTCCAGCGGTCCTCTCCGTCTGATTCTATAACTGCAGCATCCATCGGCGCACAGGTGGCAGGATTTATAATTTTCGTTATTCTTGATACTTTACCGGAAATGGAAGAATACACGGGTGCCGAAACATAGCTTTTAGAATCGGCTATTTTCTGTCCCGCCTCCACCATATCTCCCCTTTTTACCAGAAAATCACAGGGCGCCCCGATGCTCTGCTGAAGAGGCAGCATGATCTTCTCGGGAATCGGTAGAATTTCTATGGGGCTCGCAGCAGTGAATTTGTTTTCCGGCAGTGAAAGTCCTTTGAATGCACTCTTTTTCTTAATTACAATTCTCATTTTATTTTCTAAAAAAGTAAAAAGCTTTAGGTAATTTTACTTTATATATTCTAAAAGTCCAGAAGAACTAATAATTTTTCTGTCGGAATCTATTATAAATGCCTCAACATTTTCCAGTGTTTCCACAAGATCCATTCCGTCCCCCGGCCCCATTGCAAAAACCGAAGTTGCAAGTATGTCGGCCAGCATGCAGCTGTCTGCTATTATTGTGGTACTTATGCAGCTGCTTCCTGAAGAGTACCCACTCAGGGGATCGATTATATGGCCTATGTCTCCCTCGGGATCGTAATAATTAAAATAATTCCCTGAAGTAGCCACTCCCCTATCCGTAATAACAAATACAGGAAGCGGTTCAATCTCGGATTCATCACTATCATAATCAACAGGGGGTTCCAGCACAGGAATTGCCCAGCCGGCTCCATCTGATTTTGTGCCCATGGCATATATATCACCACCAGCATCTACAAGAGCTTGCTTGATCCCGAACTCTTTTATGACCTCTATTGCCTTATCTGCAGCATATCCCTTGGCAATAGCGTTAAGGGTGATGGCCATTCCACTGGCCAGAAACTCTATTCTGCTCTCATCTGCCTTTATCTTGTCGGAACCTACCGAGGTCAGAGTTTCTTTTACTTTTTCAGCCTGAACCTCCTGGCTCTCCTTCCATAATCCTTCACTCCACAGTACCCATAGGGGCTGGATGGTGATATCAAAATAGCCTCCGGTGATATGGTAATAATCAATGGAAGTATTTATCAGCTCCAGAAATTCGGGCGACGGATTGTCCACATAACCGTTTTTATTCAGGAGAGATGCTTCGCTCTTCTCATCATAGATAGAGGCAATACTGACAACTTCTTCTACCCTGTCAAAGGCCGCATTTATGGCTTCGGTGCCGGTTTTACTATCCGAAAATACAGTTATGGTCACGTATGTTCCCATCATTTCCCTGGTTTCTTCTATTCTCTCGATAGTCCTGTATTTACAGGAACTTGCAGGCAGGACCAGGAGAAGGATTAACAGAAAAATGCCCAATACTGCAAAGATCCTCGTCTTTCCGGTTAAAATCTGCACAAATACCTCCTTATTGAATCATCCGTAATGCTAATTTTAAATTTAGAGTTTTATATAATTTTATCCTGCAGCCTTCTGAGTTTAAGTACCGTCAAATCCTCTGCCATCTTTACGTCGCCATACTTTATGGGCCTGTCCTTCTCTATATTTCTTTTTAGGATGCATCCCTCGGAAAGCCCCACTGGCAGCAGTCCTTCCTGTTTTGCCCTGCCGTACCGCTCAATAAGGCCGTAAACAGTATATCCTCCGATTCCGTCAATTACTCCACCCGCTTTTAAATCCTTTTTGGCTGCGGTAATGACTTCCGATACCAGGCCGCAGTCGGGAACCAGTGTTGGTTCATTATAAAAATAAGTTCTGGCGATAGAAATAGGGGTTTCAATGCTGACCAGATGATAGGGCCTGTAAAGCAGATAATAAGGTCCGCTGCCCAGCATGAGATACTTAAGGTCAGCCTTGATTATCTTATTTTTAGTGCTGTAGATTAAAAAGACGCCCGGGGCCAGGTTGCCGATGGCAAAATCCACTACTCCTTTTTTTGATAATATCCCGCCGTCCTTTTTCAGCCTGAACTTATCCAGCAGGTCTCCTATATCCGCCCTTGGTCCGTGCATCCCCCTGCAATCCGGGACCAGTCCTGTTGAATTGGAAAGGCAGGCCATCTCTATCATTGATTTGGTGCCGTCCACAAAAGAAGTCATCATCCTGGGGCTTGAACCCTTGCTCCGGGCATAATCCTTAAGCGTTGCCGGATTTGCATGCCTGTCCAGAGGATTATTTTTCCCTTTTCCCGCTGCAATAACTTCCAGTCCCAGCACATCAGCAAAGTCATACAGTTCCTTTAGTGCGGCAGGCTCGTCTCCCGCGGAAACCGTATATATGACTCCCGAATCATCTGCCATCTTCTTAAGCATTGGGCCCACAACCGTATCGGTTTCCACATTTAAGGTTACTATATGCTTTTTATTTGAAATAGCGCCGGATGCTATATATGCTCCGGCCTCGGGACTTCCTGTTGCGTCCACTATTATATCCACATCATCAATAACAAATAGTACTCCGAGATCATCCGATACTATAAGCTTATTTTCTTTTGCCAGCTGGTTTAATTTACGCCTGTTAGCATCATCCGAGATATTGCCCTCCAGGATAACTCTGCTTACTTTAGTATTTATTGGATCCAGCTTCTCCTTATCCCCTACAAATACCATCTCTTTATCATCAATTTCCAGTTCCTTCAATATATCGGCTATCCTTCCTATGTCCCTGTTTGCCACAGCAAGAACCTGCATGCCGTCAAGTTCCCTGATATGGGATATTAAGCTCTTGCCCATCTGACCCACACCGGCTATGGCTATTTTTATGGATTTTCCTTTTTTTTGAAGACTTTCTAATTTCTTATTAAGACCCAGCATAGACTCCTCCTGAAAAAAATTCTTAAAGGCAAACAGAAGTAATTATATTACAATATAATTTATCAATAAACTATAGATTTCTTTATTTAAAGCCTCATCTTAATCAGATAAGAGAGACTTAAGCATTGTCTCAAACAGCTTATCTGCAAATCCCTGATAATAAATATCAGAAACTTTATAAACCATATAGACCATGTTGTTCTTATTTATAAAGACAAAACTTACATCCCAGCCATCTTTGTCCTCATCCGCATAATGATAATCTATCCGTTCGTAACTAATACCCCCGGCCTCTCCGGTTGTTTCTGACTTTTCAATTTCCCCGTTCTCATCTGAGCTCATTACATCAGTTAATATCCTGTCGGCAAAATCAGAGTATTGCCCTTCACCGGGAGAGTATTCCTCTTTTAGGACACTCATATGAACGGCTGCATTTATGTTATCTGATATCGGTGTAAAATCTATCTCAAGTCCACTGCCGGTTTCCTCCTCTTCATATTCCCAGCCATCCGGATAATTTATGAAAAAATTATAATCCTTTCCATTATATATATTGTCTTCGTAAAAAGTGGCCTCATCAATTTCCTCTTTTATTACCTTAAAAGGATAGCTGCTGTCCGGCACCCCGTTGTGGAAAATTTCAGCTCTGTAGCTGCCTGCCGGCCATGACCCTTCGTTGGATATCATGAATGTCCTATAGACGGCCATATAAAAATTCTCATATAAAGTAATCTGATTTTCTTCCAGCAGCTCGTCCTCACCCCGGTACCACCTGATGCTTACGGTCTCGCCTTTTAGCTCGCAGTTCAGTTTTACGGAAGCATAAATGACATCTCCGGAGGAAAAGTTTTCCGCAGCAGTTACTGCCTTCCCCTCAACATCTACCTCATTTGATAATGCAACTTCAATTATTTTAAGTTCAGGAGCTTCAATTACAAAATCTGTACCGCTTATAAGCTGCTCCTTATGGTAGAAATCAACCCTATAATTTCCAGGCTCCCCTATAATGCCGCCTTCCTCTCCGGGCACCATACTATTTGAAAGGTAGCCTTCAATATAGCCGCCGCCTTCAGAATAGCTGCCCTCAGAGTCAGCAATTACCTCCCCCGTATCCTGATTGCTCCAGATAAATCTCCACTTATCTTCAGCTTTAACCCCGCCTACCTCTATAACTGCAAATATCTTCTCTGCTCCTATATTAAAACTATCTCTTACTTCCAGCGGAGCAAAGGTATACGTGTCTATTTCCTCACAAACGGTAAGACTGCCAAAATCCAGTTCTGGTCTGCAGGAGACGATAAGAGGGACAGAAGCAACAGTAAAGATGGCCGCAATTACCGATACCAGTATCTTTATTTGGATCTCTTTTCTAAGTATCATTTTCAGAAGATATACCAATGGTATTTATTTAATATTTACTATAACGGGAAGGTGATCGGAAGCGGTGCTGTAAGTCACATCTACATCCGATATCTCCAGATCGGCTGTCACCCAGATGTAGTCTATTCTTCTATAAGGCTCGTAGTGCACCCAGGTCAGCTTTTCTTCTTCTCCCAGCTGGAGCTGGGAATCTATAAACCCGGCATCACGCATCTTTTCAATTTCAGGCTCACCCGTTACCGCATTGAAATCCCCCATTATGGCGGTCCTTCTAAGTCCCGCCCATTCTGTAAGGATTTGGTTCACCTGCTCTTCTCTTACCAGGCCCTCGCCTTCAATATGGTGCAGATGCACGCACATTATATTAATGTTTTTACCTTCTGCAGGTTCTATCTCTGCAAGCAGAAAGCTCCTTCTCAGCGGTGCACCCAGTCTGGGTAAGAACCCGCTTTTTATAAGCTTTATCGGATACCTGCTTAAGATGGCATTACCCCACACGGCATCGGAAGCAGGCATAAAAATATAATCCATATCCAGTCTGTCCGACAGCCAGGCAAGAGTGTCCGCCGATCCGTTAATTACCCAGCCCCTTGAAACCTCCTGAAGGGACACTACATCGGCTCCGCTTCTCTCGATTACCCTGGCAATGCTTTCCAGGTCCAGATAACCCTTTATGTTAAATCCCTGGTGGATATTATAATCCATCACCCTGACAGGACCGCCTTCTTCCTTATATGCGCCAGCATTTTTAAGCGGAAGCAGCATGACCAAAGGAATCACCAGCAAAGCGGTCATAACATAGAGAAATGCCATTCTTTTACAGCTGCACTCACCAGTTATATTCTTATATTCCGGCCCGCTACCTTTCAGGCAGGAAGAAACTACGGCACAGACCGCCATGATTGCAGCCAGAGCCAGCGGGATCATCCAATTCTCAAAAGGCAGGGCTATATCGTAACTGCCGTAATATATAAATGCAAAAATAAAAAATACAATCCCTCCCACGGCCACAGCGGAGGTACTCTTCCACGGGGCTCCGGTCTTTGACGTGCCCGAAGCTTTGTCCAGGATAACCGCAAGGAGCCAGAAAGCGCCTATATTGCCCAGAGCAATCTGCAGAATATATAAATATGCCCCTTCCAGGGGCCAGAAGGACAGGAGCAAAAACAGAGCGCCAAGTACAGTCAGTATCACCTTTGCTCTTTTTGCCAGAAGCAGGTAGGTAAACCCGTAAGCCGCTATATTTAAGGCCAGTATTACGGCCAGCGAAACAACCGTTTTGGTCCCGGTTACGGCATTAAACGAAGCTATATTCTGAAACTTTAAAAGCTGGAGGAAAATAAAGGGCATAACCGTGATTAAAGTATAAAAAGCGGATCTCCCTCCGTCAGAGGGCCTGGCCCTGCTTAAATCAGAATAAATACCGTAAACAAGCCGCAGCTGTATTACTGCTATAATTAAAACAATTATGGTTATATAGAAATCCTGTCTCCATATCATATCCCAGGTCCCGAAAAGGCCGGAAACGGCCGTGGCAAGACTTATTCCAAAGACAATACCTGGGAAAAACGAATCCATAAGACTTATCTTTTTCTGCTGCACCAGTGATATGAAAAAAACAAAACTGGCTATCCACAGGATGGTGCCCACTGCCGATACCGCAAGGCTCAGCGGCGCCCAGGGATTTACCTGGAGTATAAGTCTGGCAACACCCACCCCTGCCGTTATTATCCACAGTACGGCACTATATCTCAGTCTGTAAAGAAAGCCCGTTGCAAAAACCAGCATGAAGGTAACCAGGGCATAGATGGCCACATCTGTAAGCGATATATTTGGCCGCTCCCTGAAGAAATTGACCAGGAGTGACAGAAAAGCCTTAAGAATCTGCAGCCCGAAAAAAGTGTTTATAACCACAATAAAAAAATAGGGCCACTTAGAATTGTTTATGGATACTCTATTCATATTTTACCCATTATAACCAATTATATTGAGTTTATCTATTCATAAAAAACTTATGAAGGCTGCCCCTCATTTGGTACCACGCATATTATGGCCATTCCGTCTTTTCCTGCCTGAAGCTGGTGCAGCTCGGAAGGCTCTACGAAAATAAAGTCGTCTTTCTCCACTTTAATCTTTTTCTCGCCCCTTACCGCATATCCGTCCCCGCTTATAATGTAGATCTCATGCTCCCAGTTATGCCGGTGTCTGGGCGTATAACCTTCCGGGCCTATTTCAAACAGCCTCATGGCAAAATTAGGGGTACCGTCACCAGCTGTGAGCATGGGGTAGAATTTAACACCCTTCATATTCTCATCATCTTTTAACTGGGGATCAAAATCTTTTTTCTTCTTTATAATCATGTTTTTCCTCCAAAAATATATAGGTATGTCAGGGTAAGAATTATACCAGATTGAATATAAATATGGGGAAATAAACCGTAGGTTTATTTCTTGGAATCTGCGGTTAGCTTTTTTATCTGATACTTTGCTGCTATGAATGATGGCTCGTGCTATTTTTACCGGTTTTATATTCATTAGTATAATTAATCGGATGTGACACTGTTTATTTTATATGAAATATTATCAGTCACAATTAAAGAAATTTAGAACTAAAATTTAAAAGAATAAATATTGAAATTATATTTTTATTTTATAAATTGAAACCTTCCTATAATCCCCATACTTCTTACTCGTACCACTGCACTAATGCATCTGCTAGCCACGACCTCAGGCTTTTAACCTTAACTCCAGGCAATTTTCCATACAGACTTCATCTCTAATATCCCCACCATCTATCTCTACGTTATATAGTCCCTCCCCCCAAACTCCAACAAATCTCCCTATTTCCAATTGACATTTCTCCTGCAGTGTTTTAAAATTTTCGCTTCGTACTTATTTTCTGCATAGTAATAAAAACGGTACCATAAAAAAAATACATAACTAGCTCTTCACAACAGCGCTTTTATCTACTATAAAGGTAATAAAAATTCTTACCGATACCGATATTCTTTAATAAATTAAAGAACAGGTTAATTCATTTTCAAAGGAGAAAAATTTGAAGGCTATATTTGGATCATTTACCAAGCATAAAGAATTCATACCAAAGCTGATTGCCATTGCATCCCCTATAATACTGCAGAATTTTATTTCATCTGCATTAAATTTTATAGATGTATTTATGGTGGGCCAATTAGGTGAAGAAGAAGTTGCCGCAGTCGGTATCGGTAATCAAATATTTTTTTTATTCTTGATGTTTATCTTCAGCATAGCAAGCGGGGCTGCTATTTTTACCGCACAGTACTGGGGTAAAAAGGATATTAAAAATATACATTCAAACCTGGGGATAGGCATTACCTTCTCCCTGGCGATCTCTATCGTATTTACACTGGTTACTTTCCTGTTCCCGGAAACCCTGATAAGGATATTCAACAGTGACCCGCAGGTAATAGAGCTGGGCATACAGTATATAACGATAATCGCATTTAGCCTGATTATGACTTCTATGTCTATTGTGTATGCCACCATACTGCGAAGTACGGAAAACGTTAAGTTTCCCATGGTCACAAGCTTTATAGGGATAGCGCTTAATACAATATTAAATTATCTGCTGATATTCGGGAAATTCGGATTCCCGAAAATGGGGGTCAGGGGTGCAGCCATTGCAACCGTTATTGCCAGAGGTGCCGAATTTGTTATTATGCTGTCCTTTACATATATCATGAAATATCCCATAGCTGCAAGCTTGAAAAATATCTTCAGCTACACAAAAGATATGGTAAAGAAATTCTTAAGAATCTGGCTGCCGGTCATGGGGCAGAGCGTTGGATGGGCACTTGGCTACAGCATGTACAGCGTAATATACGGCCATATCAGCACGGGAGCCTTTGCTGCCTACAATATTGCCTGCTCTATCGAGCGCATAAGCCTCATGCTGTTTTCCGGCCTGGGAGTTGCCTGCTCCATCATGGTGGGAAACAGGATAGGAGCCGGTGAGGAGCATAAGGCCAGGGATTATTCCAAGAATTTCCTCCTCCTGTCGGTGGCTTTCTCCGTCCTAATTGCAGTTATCCTGATCATAATAAGAGGATATATAGTAAATTTCTATAATCTGTCGGAACAGAGCAATATTTACCTTTATAACCTGCTGCTGGTAATAGCCCTTATAATGCTGGCAAGGGTAATGAATATTGTTTTCCAAAACGGGATACTAAGGGCAGGCGGCGATACGCTTTTCAGCATGATAGTGGAACTTGGCGGAATATGGGTAGTGGGGGTGCCCCTGGCGGCAATAGCCGCATTTATCCTGGGGCTGCCCGTATATTATGTCATGCTCATAGCAGCAACGGAGGAACTGGTAAAAATGATAGCGGGATTTTACCGTTTTTTCTCAAATAAGTGGGTGCATAATTTAACCAAAAAAACAGTATAATAAGATTTCGGAGGACGCTGTGAAAAGAGAGACCATAGCATACGAGAAAATATTATATTATACGGGAAACACTTCCTTGATGTTTTTTGCCTTCATGATAGGGGTAAAGGGATCCGTTAAGAAATCGGATTTAAAAAAAGCCTGGCTCAAGGTTAAGCAGAGATATCCCCTGGCCGGGGTAAGGGTTGAAGTGACCAGGGATAAGAAGCAGTTTATTACCGATGAAAATGTACGTGAAATACCCATACGGGAATTTGGCAAAAATGAGACCGGCTGGAGGACCGTGGTTAAAAAGGAACTCTGCATACCCTTTGATATTTATAAAGGTCCCATGATCCGGGTTATCTTAATACAGGGAGAAAACACTTCCGATGTTGTGTTTATCTTCCATCACGCTTTGTGCGACGGGCTGTCGGCAGTCATTTTCCTGCACAACCTGTTCTTGTTCCTGTCGGACCCGGATATGCCTGTTAACCCAAGCGCAGAAGCTCCCGTATTTACCAGGCTTATAAAAAAGGATATCCTCAAGATTATAAAGGGAAAAGAGCTGCCGGAGTGGCTCAAGGATAAAGATAAAGTAGAGCTAAAACCCGTCAAGAAAGAACCCTCGCCCCGGCCTGACTTTGTAATCCATGACTGGTTTTTTACAGAGGAACAGACAAAGAAAAT
>Ga0307419_10000219_pt1 | contig 26952 bp, 21 predicted proteins | sample SalMarWE160230MG_2_FD_202512 | JGI IMG/M metagenome (GOLD analysis project Ga0307419, IMG submission 202512) | Salt marsh sediment microbial communities from the Plum Island Ecosystem LTER, Massachusetts, United States - WE1602-30 | ecosystem: Environmental > Aquatic > Marine > Intertidal zone... | reverse complement strand
GGGAGGTTATCGAAGCAGCCGCCACCAAACCCTTCGGCTTTATGCCCTTTTACCCGGGACCCGGCCTCGGCGGGCACTGCATCCCTATCGATCCGTTCTATCTCTCCTGGAAGGCCAGAGAGCTCAATTTCAACACCCACTTTATCGAGCTTGCCGGCGAGGTAAACACCGCCATGCCAGAGTATGTCGTATCGAAGATCGCTGATGCCCTCAATCAAAAGGGGAAAAGTCTCAAACATGCCCTAATCTTGATCTTGGGTGTCGCCTATAAAAAGGATACAGATGATATCCGTGAATCTCCGGGAGTGGAAATCATCAACATCCTTAAGAGCAAAGAGGCCGAGGTTGACTATCACGACCCCCACATACCTGCCTTCTCCGGGATGCGCCGCTATCCCCATTTGGCCATGGAACGGGTTGAATTAACCGAGGAAACACTGCAGCAATACGACTGCGCAGTAATAATAACGAACCATTCGGCATACGACTATGAATGGATTGTGGATAATGCAAAATTAGTCGTAGATACACGGAATGCAACGGGGAAGATACGTAACAAAAAAATCATTAAGGCTTAGAAGCTTCTCATAAAGGGTAATAAAAATGACGAATTACGTTTTACGCGTCACGTGTTACCTACGAAGGAGTAGACCATGAAAACCGCCCTCATCACCGGCATTACCGGCCAGGATGGGTCATACCTGGCAGAGCTGTTGCTCTCAAAGGGGTATGCAGTCCATGGCCTCATCCGGAGATCGAGCAGCTTCAACACCCACAGAATTGACCATATCTACAAAGATCCACATGATCCCGATGCAAAACTCTTTCTCCACCATGGAGACCTCGCAGATTCCGGTCAGCTTGTAAACCTCATCTACAACGTAAAGCCTGAGGAGATCTATCACCTGGGGGCACAATCCCATGTCAGGGTCTCCTTTGATACGCCGGAATATACAGGGGATATAACCGGGCTGGGGACAACGAGACTGCTTGAAGCTGTCAGAAGAAGCGGGGTCAAGGCGAAATGTTACCAGGCTGCTTCCTCTGAGATGTTCGGCTCCGCCCCGCCGCCTCAAAGCGAAAACACCCCTTTTTGTCCGCGCAGCCCCTATGCAGCAGCAAAGGTCTATTCTTATTGGATGGTTGCCAATTACAGGGAAGGCTATAAAATGTTTGCATGCAACGGAATACTCTTCAACCACGAATCGCCTCGCAGAGGTGAAACGTTTGTAACCAGAAAGATTACTAGCGCTATTGTAAACATTCTTGCAGGAAATCAAAAAAAGCTTTATCTCGGGAATCTGGAGGCAAAAAGAGACTGGGGATTTGCCCCTGAGTATGTAGAGGCGATGCAGCTCATGTTACAGCAAGAAGAAGCGGATGATTACGTCATAGGGACAGGCGAAAGCCATTCGGTTCGAGAGTTCGTCGAGAATGCCTTCACCTATGCAGGCATTGAAATTGAGTGGAAAGGAAAAGGCACAGAAGAAAAGGGTACTATTAAATCGGTGAGCAGTGATCGGCTATCACAGATCACGGGCCACAACGTAAAACCTGGCGATGTGGTTATAGAGATAGACCCCCGGTACTTCAGACCGACGGACGTGGAATACCTCCAGGCGGATATAACCAAGGCGCGGGAAAAACTCGGCTGGGAACCCAGGACCACCTTTGAAGAGCTTATCAAGATAATGATGGATTACGACATGAAGATGTCCGGCCTGGAACCCCTCGGTGAGGGGATAGCGGCCTGTAAGAAGAAAGGCTTTGCCTATACTAACCATGATGTTTCATTGTATGAAAAAATAAGCAAAGGTTTTTAAGCTGCATATTTAAGTTTTACATTATATGTGTTGAGTTTTGCGTGGAAAATAGCTATTGGATAATTTCAAAAAGATAGACGAACGGACATTCGAATTTGCGCTGTTGATCATAGAAGCATACAAGTTCTTAATCGGCAAGAAAGAATATACCTTATCTAAGCAATTACTGAAATCTGGAACATCAATTGGTGCAAATGTACACGAGGCGCAAGCTGCCCAAAGCAAAAAGGATTTTCTCTCAAAAATGGCCATTGCATCCAAAGAGGCGAGAGAGACGGATTACTGGTTACGGTTACTTGATAAATCAGGATATTTGTCATCTTTTATTAAAAAAGAAATGTTATTTTCGGAAATTCTTGCGTTAGTAAACATAATAACAAGGATTGTGAAAACCTCAAAAGAAAGGATCAATACATGATAACGCAACACCCAAAACATACCACACAACACATAATAACGCTTAGACTTACCCTTGACTAATTGAACCATGGGCTTTTGGCAACATAAGCGCGTCTTAGTCACGGGTGGTGCCGGCTTTCTTGGTACTTTTGTTGTGAAGAAACTGCGGGAGCGGGGCTGCAACGATATATTTGTCCCGGAAATCAAGGATTACGACCTGGTCCAGATCGAGGCTGTCAAAAGGGCCTATCAAGACGCACAGCCGAATATTGTCATTCATCTTGCCGCAGTGGTGGGAGGGATAGGGGCCAATAGGGAAAATCCGGGGCGGTTCTTTTACGACAATGCCATGATGGGAATCCAGCTCATCCATGAAGGCCATCTCAGGGGAATCGATAAATTCGTGGCCCTGGGCACTATCTGCGCCTATCCGAAGTTCACCCCAGTACCGTTCAAAGAAGAAGACCTCTGGAACGGCTATCCGGAAGAGACCAATGCCCCTTACGGTTTGGCCAAAAAAATGCTCCTGGTCCAGGCACAGGCCTACCGCCGCCAGTATGGATTCAATTGCATCTATCTGCTCCCGGTGAATCTGTACGGACCAGGGGACAACTTTGACTTTGAGTCTTCCCACGTCATCCCCGCCCTGATAAGGAAAATGCATCTTGGAAAGTGCGTACAAAATGGTGATTTTGAAGGTATGAGAAAAGATTTACAAAAGTATCCAATGCAAAACTATGACGTAACCAAATTAGATGATGCGGATATAGTTGACCTGCTTTCCAAAATTGGCATCAAAACCGACAGCTTGTCAGGCGACACGCATCACGCATCACCCTCAACGATAGTTGAGGTCTGGGGGACGGGTAAGGCCTCCAGGGAATTCCTCTATGTGGAAGATGCAGCAGAAGCCATCTGCCTGGCAGCTGAGAAATACAACAAGCCTGATCCAGTCAATATTGGCGCAGGCTTTGAAATTACTATAAAAGAGTTAGTTGAATTGATTGTGAAATTAACCGGCTTTAAGGGTGAAATTGTATGGGATGCCTCCAAACCCAACGGCCAGCCGAGGAGGATGCTGGATACGTCAAAAGCGGAAAAAGAATTCGGCTTTAAGGCTAAAACCAACTTTGAACAAGGTCTTAAAAAAACTATCGATTGGTATCTTCCAACGAGATAAACGTTAGGAGTGAAGCTCATCCCCCGCTGGCAATGGCCTTTGATTCAATGAAACTACATTCATATTGTCGGCTTTCATCCTTGCCAACCTAGAATCAACAATAGGCCACAGGGAAGACCTTGGAGAGGGATTGCAAAAGGTGCTAAAAAGTAGCCTGTCCCCTTTTCCCGTCATGGATGTCCCTCCGACTTACAGCATGAGAACATAACGAAAGTTATAAAGAAATGGACGTCCCTGGGAATGTCGCTGAATAGATTTCCGAGTTTCGTGTTTGGGGGCTGGCTAAGTTAATAGATGGAAAAAAACATACAAAAACCCTCCCTAAAAAAACAAGCTACATTTCTACTGCTTGGCAGATTGATTGCGCTAGGTATCGGGTTTTTTTCTACTATTCTCTTAGTTAGAATTCTTCCGGTTGCACAGTATGGTCTTTACCAACAAATACTTTTTGTTTTAGCGATGCTTTCTGTGCTGACAAGCTTGCGAATTCCCCAAAGCTTATACTACTTTTTCCCTAGGGTAGAGGATAAACATGATAACTTAATTTCACAATCACTTTCAGTTCTCGCTGTCATTAGTCTAAGCTGCGCAGTCATTTTTTATATCCTTTGCCGATATTTTGGTATTCTGCCAACAGAGATTACAGAAGACTATTTTTTGCCCATTTGCATCTATGTTATGATTGGAGGATGCGCCCTTCTTCTTGACCATATTTTTATCCTTGAGAAAAAATCTAAGTTTGTTCCAATATTAACCACTTGCAATGCTGTTGTCCGCGTGATTTTTGTAGTAGGAACTGTGCTGTTATTTCGTAGCATTCTCGCAGTTATCTACGCACTGGTATTTTTTGTCGCATTGCGGTTGCTGTTTTTACTTGCGTATCTGTTAAAACGATATTCAATACGTTTCGGAATTTCCGACGTAAAACTGCTGGTTAAACAAATCAGATATTGCCTTCCTCTATCAGGCAGTGCCATTATTGGAATGATAGGAACATATTTTGAGAAAGTTGTACTAATGATTCTTATGTCTGCCACTGATTTTGCCGTTTATTCGGTGGGTGGGTTGAGAATAGTGAATCCTGCAACACTTCTCTATACTTCTGTCGGTAATGTCAGCGTAATTAGATTTGGCGAATTGGCAATTCAAAAAGATTTCGAAGGCATCAAATTGTTATGGGCTAAGATGGTTACCATTAATGCAATGTTAACCATACCCCTTGTATTTTTCTGTTTTGTCTTTTCTGAACAAATTATTATACTTTTATATACCGACAAATATATTGAGAGCACTATTATATTTCGAATAAATTTATTTGTTCTCTTAGCCCAAATGCTGGGATACGGGTATATACCACTGGCAATGGGAAGGACTAAAGCCATTATGCTCGGTAATGCCCTCAGGGCAACTTTCACAGTTGCAGGCTCATTTTTTCTCATAAAATACTTGGGGATTATTGGAGGTGCGATTGTATTTGTGGTTGGATTTTGGATAAACGCAATGGTTCAGTTGCATGCAGCCAAGAAAGCAATCAAAATGTCACTTAGAGAAATATTCCCCTGGAAAAAACTTTGCATTATATCTCTTTTGAGTGGGGTGGCTGTTTGGCTTTCCCAAAATGTAATGCGCTTTGACTTGAGTAGCTTCAACTCCTTGTTGATTGCGGCTCTAATTTATTTCTCCATAATGCTTATAGGCTTGAAGTTTCTCGGCTATTTAGACATTGGAAGTATCAGAAAATATGTAAATGAAATGATTAGGTAATACTTTTGCCATACTTTAATAGAAAAAACTAAATCATGACTCAAGAATATACTATCGATATTGCCGAATTAAGACAAAAATCACTCTTAATGCTCGCAGAGATAAAGGAAGTGCTCGATAAGGGTAACGTCAACTATTGGCTAGACTTTGGTTCTCTCCTTGGCGCAGTACGAGATGGCAGGACAATTGTTTGGGATGGTGATTTTGACCTTAGTACTCTTGATAAAGATATAGAGCAGAGAACAGAGATCTGGAGCGAACTCAGGGACAAAGGATACAACGTTCGAATAACCTATAACAATATAAAAATCGAAAAAAATGGTTGGAATATCGGCTACTATAAAACGGATTTACACCGCTTAAGATGCAACAATATTGGTGAAGCTGAATATCTTTACGGAGAAATGTACGTTTCCAAAATGATTAGATTCATTAAAACAGTTAAAGATAAACTCGTTCTAAGCCTACCTGTTAATGATGATACTTTATGTCGCACCGAATTTGGTAAAATAACTAGATTGATAATCTCTGTTGGTACTGATCCTGATAAACTAGAAAATATTGAACCTATAATATACCAGCATGGAACCCTTAGAAGCGAAGCAGATTTTACGCTTAAAAACAAACTTTTTTTTGTCCAAAGTTCTCCATTTAATAAGGACAACAAAAAAACTATTAGGATGATAAAATTGTTTCGGGTATTGCCTGTCTGGGCACTCAAACAAACCGAGAGCATTCTTAATGTTTTTCTAAAAAATGCAAAGACTGTTCATGTTCTGAAAATATGTCATCCAATTATGTTTTTCGAGAAACTTTCAACAGTAAACTTTCATGGAATGACTTTTAAGGCCCCTCAAAATGTCGAGAAATACCTTGAACGAATATACGGTGCCGACTGGCGCATTCCTAGAACCAAATGGGGCATAACTGCCAACTCTCCTCTTAAGAAGAATAAAGGAATTAAAAAATGAAAATGCTAATTCTTGCTGCAGGTGAAGGTGTTAGACTTTATCCATTAACAAAAAACCGGCCAAAGCTACTGATAAAACTTGATAAAAAAATTACATTACTCGACAAGCAGATGGAATTGTTCGCCAAATCAGGTGCTGTAAAAGAAGTAATATATATTGTTGGACCTTTTGCGACAATGGTAGAAGAAAAACTCAGCGAGTTGTCCAGTAAATACAGTATAATCTCAAGAACTATCTACAACCCTTTTTATGATGTTTCTAACAACCTTATTTCACTCTGGCTGGCTCGGCATGAATTTGATCAGGATATCACGATTACAAATGGTGACAATCTTTTCACGCCGGATGTTTTCGAAAAAATCAAACAAATCAAAGACAATGGGATTTTCCTAACAATATCGCTAAAAGATGAATATGATGAAGATGATATGAAAGTAAGACTTGACGATAATCATAAGCTTTTGGAAATTGGTAAATACTTAGCGACATCCGAATCAAATGCTGAATCAGTAGGACTTGTCAGGATAAACGGTTGCTATGCCAGAGATAAATTTCAAGAGAGCCTTGAGGCGCTAGTGAGAATCAAGGAAAACAGAAATTGTTTTTGGCTTGAGACCTTTAACCATCTGCGCTCGGCTAATATTGTCATCAATACCGTAGAAATCGACGGTTCACGTAAATGGAGAGAAATCGATTTCCATATTGATGTAAAATATGCCCAGGAACTTGTCTATACCATTTCAGAGTTAGAAGAAGCTTAAATTTGCAACCTCTATGTTTTTTATCGAAAGCGCCTTAGCTATGAATTTAAAAGTTAGCAGAATCCAAAACATTCACGAATTAGAACCAGAAAAAGATCTCTGGAACGATTTAGTAGCTCAAAATTCAACCAACAGCGCCTTTTTATTGTGGGAATGGGTATCAAGCTGGTACGAGAACCGTTGCAGTACCGAAAATATTTATCTTTTGAAAATAACAGATTCCTCCTGTGAAAAGGTTGTAGGATACGCACCTTTATTTTTGAAAACAAAGCGATGTTTAGGTTTAAAATTGCGAGAACTTGCCTTTGCAGGCTCAGATTCGATTTGTTCAGAATACCTTGACTTTATAATCAAGGCAGGCACAGAGAACCTGGTTATTAAGGCGATCTTTGAATACCTGATGAATTACCGCAACGAATGGGACTGTTTAAAACTTACAGATTTGCTGCCCGATTCTTCTGTTTATACTCATCGCCGTGATTTTCCGAATGGGTACAATCTGAACCTATCTATTGGTAATTCAAGGCTTTGCTTTTACAAACCATTGCCATCTTCATGGAATGAATTGATCAAGTCGTTGAGCAAGAAAAAAAGAGAAAACATGAAACGTAAGGAGAGAAGACTTAAAAATAATTTTCACCAGATTGAATTTGGTAAAGTTGCTTCGGATGAGAATCAATTAAATCTCGTAATGCAAAAATTAATGAATTTTCACCAAGATAGATGGGCAAGAGATGGAATTTATGGTATTTTTTCATCGGATAAAATGCGAGAATTTTATCTGGCTGTTGCGCAAAGAATGGCACGACATAATTTGTTATCACTTTATTATTTAAAAATTAATGGTAGTTTTGTTGCCGTTCGTTACGGCCTTAGGTATAATAATAAATTATATTCTTATAGTTCAGGATTTGACCTTGCATATAGTAGGTTTGCAATTGGTTCAGTTCTGCTAAATAGAATAATTGAAGAGTGTACTTGTCTAGGAATCGAAGAATATGATTTCTTGAGAGGACAGAGTTCATATAAATTCGAATTCAAGCCAGAACAGCGCCAGACATATTATATTGAGTTTCGCCAAAAAAAACTTAAGATCTTACTATGGTTCAAACTAAGCAGAGGTCTTGCCGGCAGTAAAAAGTGTATACGCCAACTATTCCCACAGGCAGCACGCAAACGAATTGGTAGTTGGCTGAACAAAAACAAAAGCCGTAGGCGATTAGCTGAGTAACATGTCGATCAAATTAGCCATTACCATCGACACCGAAGCTGACAATTTAAAATCACCAATGTCGTCAGCCGATATCACTTGCGCAAACATAAATGCTTTGATTGAGTTTCAGGCTTTAGCTGCCGACTATGGTTTTGAGCCGACTTATTTAGTTTCGTATGAGGTGCTGCAATCTGCACAAAGTACTCAAATTCTGAGACAGCTTGCCCGCAATGGCAACTGCGAAATCGGCTCCCATCTTCATTCGTGGACGACACCTCCTTTCACAGATCTTGACAGAATTGCTAAGCCTTCGGTATGTGATCTGCCCAAAGACACTCTCTATGAAAAAATGGTGAATCTGGACACTGAAATCCGCAAGAAGCTCGAACTGTTACCCAAATCATACCGCGGAGGAAGATGGGGATTTAATCTCACAAACGCCATTATATTGGAAGATATGGGATATCTCGTGGATTGCTCTGTTACTCCATATGTCTCGTGGAATGGACAAAAAGGCATGAAAAACGGAAGCGATTACAAGCACCATAGCCCATCGCCTTTTTTTATCGCAAATACTAAAAAAGAGATACTACTGGAAGTGCCGGTTTCTATTTTCATTGCAAACGAGCACCTGTTCGGCTTCAAGCCTGCCCGGCATATATTTTTTAGTTACCATTACTCAAGTCTCCCAAATAAACTTCTCAGGAAACTTGGATTGAAGTCTTTATGGCTCCGCCCTCTTGCCGATAACGACCTTTCACGGTTTAAAACTATACACAAAATAGCCGAGCGCAAAGGCCTTGATATTCTCGAGATGATGTTCCATTCTTATGAATTAGTTCCAGGACCATTCTCTCAATATAAAACCAGCAAAGAGCTTTTCGATGTATTCAAGGAGTTCTTTGAATATTTAAATAAACACAACATCACAGGAATAACCCTGAAAGATTACTACGCTCAAGTAATGAAAAAAAATACAAAAATAATTTCCGCGCTATAAAATAAATTGGCATCGACAGCTTTGTCTTTCCTAATTGCAGGGCCAGACAATATGAAAAGAGAGCGTTTAAGTGTCTGAATCGCAGAGGGGATCTAGTACAAAAGTTTTAACGAGAAGTAATTTAATGTTCTATTAAATTGCATGAAAGTACCCCGGCCAAGGCTCACAGAAAAGCAACGTAGGCATCAGATTGTGTTGGGACAACCGATGCGGAAGCGACTACAACCGAGGAGCCGTATGAGGGGAAGCCGAGTTTCCGGGACTATGCGGGTGGTACCGGGTAATCGGCATTCCTACCGTTTTGGCTTAATAATGAGGAGTATTCTTGATGAATAGGTTAAGACCGATACTCGGTGGTATTAAAGGCTTAATTGCAGGATTATTTTCACATAAAGGAACTGGCGGAACCGGTGGAACTGCTTCATCAAGGTATTGCTATAGTGTATGGCTAAAACACCTTTATGTTACTTATATGGAAGGTATGCAGAAGTATCCGAATGTAATAGCTGAACTTGGTCCGGGAAACTCTATCGGTGTTGGGCTGGCAGGCTTAATTGGGGGTGCACAAAAATATTATGCGCTGGATGTTGTCAGACATGTAAATGATGAACATAATGTTAAGGTATTTAGAGAATTAATTTCTCTTTTTAAACTTCGAGAGGATATTCCTGATGACAATGAATTCCCAAAGGTATATCCTCGCTTAAGATCTTATAAATTCATATCAACCATTCTCAAAGAAAGACATCTCAAAAACAATCTGACGGATGACAGGATAGAGAGGATTAAAAATGATCTTTTGAATATATCAAATGAAATGAATGAAAGAAGTTCAATTAATTATATCTGTCCTTGGTTTGAACCTCAGGTGATAAAGGATGAAACCGTTGATATGGTATATTCCCAAGCAGTGTTAGAACATGTCGATGATCTTGAATTTACCTATGGATCGCTTTTCCGTTGGATTAAAAAGGGCGGATATATGTCTCATCAAATTGACTTCAAAAGCCATCGAATCACGGACGAATGGAATGGTCATTTATCATATTCAGATTTTGCATGGAAATTGATTAGAGGGAATAGACCTTATCTAATTAATAGACAGTTGCTATCCACTCATGTCAAATTACAAGAAAAAATTGGTTTTCGAGTGATTTCTATAATACCGGTAAAGGGAATAGGCGGATTGACAAGACATCAGCTATCCCGTCGATATAGAAATATCTCTGAAGAAGATTTTACAACAAGTAGTGCTCACATAATATCTAAAAAAGAATAAAATATCGGATTTTACTTTAGGTGATGGTTTAGTTAAATGGATACTCCAATTAAGCTGATTTTATTTCTGTTAATATGCCTTGCTCCAATTGCACTCAAAGGTGGCGGTGTCCCGACAGTTTATTGCATAAGCATATTACTCCTTTTAGTAATTATGCTAGTTCTCAATCAATACTACTATTTGATGATGTTATTTATGATATCGTCAGTAATGCCACAATTTGTGACCAAAAGCTTACATATGCCATTTCTTAATCAGGTATCATTATTGTTCGGTATTCTATTTATTTCACTCATGGCAAATACAGTTTTCAAATCATCTTTTAACATCAAATGGCCATCAACAATGAATGTTTGCCTAATGCTAATAGCAACAGTAGTGTTCATAGGCTCAGTAAGGACATATCTTAATGGTCAAGAAACATTGTTGCGCGCAATTTCAACTTACTTTTTGAAACCAACACTTATACTATTTGGAACTTACATTATTTCTTATAACTATTTTCTAAAAAATAAAGGGAAAAAAGAATTGTGGTTAATATATGGCATAATAATTTTAGTATTTACAAGTTTTTACATTAGCAAATTCATCTATGGTTTAGATAAAGAGTACGCTGGGTTTTTAGGTACAGGCAACGAGACTGGCTTATACTTGGTCATAGCTCTTCCATTGTTATTTGCTGTAAAGAAATCAATACGCATAAACAACATTTTACATATTCTAATTATTATTCTTACAGTTAGCGCAATATTATTAAGTGGATCTAGGGCAAGCATAGTAGCTCTCTGCGTTGTTGCTGTTGCCGCTATTGTTTTTTTTACAAAGATAAGCTTTGTCAAGAAAATCTTTATGGCTAGTATTCTAGGGCTCTTTTTATATGCTTTTTGTAGCCACTATCTTATTGATATTTTGAATAGTATTCCTGCTTTTGACTCTACTGAAACCGGTCACATAAGTAGCGGTAGAACTAAAATATGGGAATTTGTTTTTGAATATCTTCAAAATCCGACCTATTTTTGGTTTGGCGGTGGGACAAATGATTTTTTGCTATACGTTCGATATGTTTTTGGACCCTGGGGCACACACAATCATTTTTTGAGGATATGGGTTGACTACGGTCTTGTAGGTTTAATTATTGTAAGCATAACATACTTTACTGTAATTTTTAAAGCGATAGCAGGGATAAAATCTTATTCCGAAGAAGTGAGAACTATATCTTGGTGTTTAATATTTACGTTTATTTCATTATCTGTGACCGGATTATTTTATCATTTTGAAATTGGCTCATCATTTACATCCAGTTTTTGGATTTTAGTAGGATGGTTCACCGCAGCATCCGAAAGAGATAATTCTTCTTCCGGGAATTTTACTGATAAAAGTTCGAGCACGTCTGAATATAGGATTTTAAAACATGAAAAAACGGGTATGTTTTTGTATTAATAGTCTTAAAATTGGTGGAGCTGAAAGCCTACTAATTAATATTATCAATAATTGGAATACTACCGAGTGGGAGATTAGTCTATGTTTATTAAATTCTAAAAACGACTATAAGGAGAAAATAAAATTCAGCAACATAAAAAATCATATAACTATTCAAAGTGATAACAAAGCTTTTATAATACTTAATGCGTTCAGATTTTGTCGGAATAATAAAATCGATATAGTAAATACCCATCTTGAAAAGTCAAATATCTGGTTTGCGATTGGTGCATTTATCTCTGGTGCAAAAGTTGTGTCTACCGTACATAGCACAAATTTTTTCAATGAAATATCTTTTTTAAGAGCTATATGCTATAAATTTATCTATAATCTTGTTCCTACTAAAATTGTTTGCGTATCGAGCGCAGTAAAAAAGTACCTTATTGAATCAAGAATAAAGAAGGATTTGGTTAAAGTTATATATAATGGAGTTGATATCGAATATATCTCGAGAAAATATCCTAAAATAATAAAAGACAATGATTTGAAAATAGCATATATAGGTCGCCTTGAATATCAAAAAGGTGTTGATATTCTGCTAGATGCACTTGCCATGTTAAGCGAAGCTAACATAGCTTGGAAATTAGATATTATAGGAGATGGTAGTGAAAAATCTTTTTTAATCGACAAAGCAAATAACCTTGGTATTCTATCTGGAATTAACTTTTTAGGCATGCAAAAGGAGCCGCTTGCTTATATTCCTGATAAATCTATTCTTTGTATGCCATCCAGAAGAGAAGGATTACCCATTGCTCTACTCGAAGCAATGGCTATGGGATTGCCTGTAATAGTCAGCAATGTAGGCTTTATGCCTGAACTTGTTCATGATGGTTACAACGGTTACGTTTTTCAAAAAGAATCACCAAGTGACCTTGCAGAGAAAATTATCATGTTCACGCAATTATGTATAAAAGATATTGAGAAATTTAGTGAAAACGCTAAAGATACTGCAAATAAATATGACATAGAAAATTGTGTAAAGGGTTATGAAAAATTATTTTTAGAAATTATAGGATAGTGTCGTACACTACTGTACACAGTATGATGTGTAAGAAAACTAGAGCTTATGTCTTTCTGCAAACTCTTATAAGATGGTAAACCGCATTGCCCGAGCTGATTTTAAAAACGGAAAAATCATTGGCTCAATTTTACCCATCCCCAAAACCGGATTGAAAATTCATTTTCCCTATCTCAACCGAATCTTCCCCGGACTCAGCCTCACTATTATGGGCATTGCGGAAAAGCACTGAAGTCTTCTTATGAAAAAAATCAATAAAATTTGTATCATTGGCGGTGGAGTGGTTGAGGCTGATGGCCAATATTACTATGGAAAAGCATCGATCGTTGAGTATTTGCACGGCCTTTCAGAACGGTTTGGCAAAATTGATTTTGTTACCAATATGGAAGAGACGCACAACTATGTCTCACGGATAAATCCGGACCGGGTAAATGTCATGGTCCTGAAAAAATCCAGGCAAAACACCGGCTACATGGACGTTGTCCCTGATTTCAAGAGGCATGTACAAGTGCTGAGAAGAATACTGGACAAACAGACCGGCGTTATCCTGTCTAATCTGACCGTCGGCGCTCTTGGAATGATGTTGATCGCAAAGATGTTTGCCGGCCGGGTTATTTTTTACCTGGGAAGCGACCCGCAACTGACGGCAAAGCTAAAATCCCGCTCTTTAAAAGGATTTTTAAAGCGATTCGGCCTGGCACTCACTTTCCCGTTGACGGCCAGGCTCAGCGATGGAATTCTGGCCCGGGGCAACGCTTGCTTTTCGCAGAGCTGCCGCTGGAACAAAAATGTCATCATGACCCAGCCGCTGATTCTTTATTCAAAATTTCAGAACGCAGGAAAAAACACGAACAAAAATGCAACAAGCGATAAGGCAATACATATTCTTTACGTCGGCAAGCTGGCAAAAAACAAAGGGGTCCATCTTTTATTGCAGGCCTTTGCCAGTTTGATCAATAATGATGACATTGAGGCCCGACTTACGATTGCCGGAAGCGGCGAAGAAAGCATGAACTTGGAACAACTGGCTCGTGAATACGATATTTCAGACAAGGTTACCTTTGCCGGATATCTCGATGAAGGATGCCAGTTGGTAAATCTTTATCTGTCAAGCCATGTTCTGATTGTGCCGACCATTATTCATGAGGGTTTCCCCAGGGTAATTGATGAAGCCATGGCCTGCGGAATACCGGTGATCTGTTCGCGTCTTGGTGGGATGGAGACCGGACTTTCAGATGGCGAGGTCATTTTTGTCACTCCCGGCAGCGTCGAGGATTTGTATGAAGCCCTGCGCAGGTTTGCAAGGGACAGGCAACTTCAAAACAGCCTTAAGCAAAAGTCGCTTGAAAGAGCCGCCCAGATCATGTCCTTGACCGCCGCAGAACAGCATGTCCAGTTTCTGCTAGGAAACATTGGCCTTTAAAAATTTGCCGGATCGGATGATAAAAAGAGATTTAAAATGAAAGTGTTGATTGTTTGTGAAAGGCCTACCTATTACCGTGCTGACCTGTTTAACCTTCTTACGGATCAGTTGGGTAGCAACCTTTCGTTCTATTTTATTTCAAATCAGAAACAGCCTATACGGGATAAGATATCTGTCTTTGAAAACGAACCCTTTCTGAACCAGGCGTTTTTTTTTAATCAGGGACCTATAGTACTGAGAAACATCAAGGCCCTAAATAAAATTTTCCGGCTTAACCCCGATGTTATTATAAACGTCGGGCTTTCACTGAGAACCGTCTTTCTTCTGACCTTTGCCAGGCTATGTAGGAAAAAATTAATCACCTGGTGGGCGGGTACAATAACATCGGAAAAAAATATCAATTCTATCCATACTTTGTATCGCAAATTTCTCATCCGTCTAATCGACGGGGCCATTGCTTACTCGCCCTTAGCCGCCGAATATCTGCATATGCTTACTCCAGCGCTTAAGAACATACAGGTAATCGGAAACAACTCTTTTGACTCTTCTCATTTGAATCAACAGATCAGTCGTTTAAGACCAAACAGCACACATGACAGCGAAATCAGAATTTTAACCGTGGGTTTTATCAACCAGAGTAAAAACATCATCTCGCTTCTTAAGGCATATGATAATTTAAAAAAGAAGTGTCCCGCCCTCTGCCTGGTCGTAGCTGGAGATGGCCCTGAACTTAAAAACCTCAGGCAATATTCACGAGCCAAAACTATTTGTGGTGTCTGTTTTAAGGGGTTCGTCCCGCCCGAGAAAATGGTTGAAGAATACGCTGCTGCCGATATCTATGTACACCCCTCCCTGCTTGACCGATGGCCGCAAACTTTTAATGAGGCCGCGTCTGCCGGTCTGCCAATATTAATTTCGAGCACATCCGGTGTCTGTAATCAGTATACGGAAACATTCGGCCGGGAAGTGATTTTTGAACCAGAAGATAGTGGTCGCATTGAGGAGATGCTTTTAGAGCTTATAAACAGTGAGTCGCGCAGAAAAGAGCTCGGGGCCAAAGCATTAGTGAGTGCCCTGCAAAATGATTGTAAAATCGTTGCAAAAAAAATCATCACCTATATCTCCGCTTTATAATGAAATTAAAACATTCGGATAACATAATGGATGCATACGAAAAAATATCCCCGGAAGGCCCCTTTCTGATTAAATTATTTCAGCTTTTCGATAAGCAAAAAATCGATTACTGCATGCTGAGAAACCACAGCATGCTTCCCACCTCTCACGGCGGGAGCGATATTGATATTCTTTTCTCGCCGTCCTGTTTTCAAAAAGCGAACAGCATCATTTTCTATACCGCCCGTGATTATGGTGGTTACTGTATTTCAGAAATATGGGCGCACAGGGTCATCTCCAGATCATTTTGCGGACGATACAATAATAAATGGTGGGGGGTGCGGTTTGATACCTTTGCTTATGTGGGGACCAACGGCTGTGATATATTACCCGTGCCTCATGTTTTGGGCCGCACAATTTTTTATCACGGTATCCGGGCCGCCAGCCCGGCGGACGCTGCTATCATCGCATTTATCAAGGAAATTATCGGTGCCGGTCAAACCCGCAAAAACTACCGGCAATTGGCTATTAATGCCTTTTCCAACGAGAAAAGACTTTTCACTGCAGCACTCCAATCTTATTTTGGTCCCAAAGTTTTTGAACGAATACTCTTACCCCTGCTTAGGAATAAAGAACTCAACCTGCGTGCGGCATCATCTGCACTTAAGTCAGGATACCTGCGCACAAAGCCGGCGAACACGGTGACTATCTGCTTGATCGATCGTTGGCATCGTTTCCGGCGTGTTTTCAATCGGCCGGGAGCATTTGTAGCCGTTCTGGGTACCGACGGCTCCGGTAAAAGCACCATTATTGAAGCGATTCAGCCTCCCCTGGAAAATGCCTTCCACAGCCCAGTGCACTACCGGCATATGCGTCCAAACCTGCTGCCCAGCATTGCCAGGCTTTTCGGCCGCCCGGTTTCTGGCGGCCCCGTAACCGAACCGCATGCATCAAAGCCTTCGGGCTTTTGGGGATCGCTGCTGCGCCTTTTTTACTACAGCCTTGACTACACTTTTGGATACTGGATTGCTGTCTGGCCGTTAATGGCAAAAAAGCCGTGCCTTTTTATATTTGACCGCTATTTCCAGGATTATTACATCGATCCTCGGCGCGGAAGAATATGATTTTAAATACAAGGAGGCTTATGAAAAACAGAAATTTGACTTTTAGAGAATTATGTCTCTTGCTTCTCTGTATGCTGCCTATTGATTACCGCCCTTTACTGAAACGCCTTTGATCATGAGTGGTTCACCTCTTTGGTAGGAGTACTTTTTACATAATTTTCTCAGATATTCTGGCTAGCTTGGAATGATTATTCAATTTGTAATAAATAAGCTTTTTGAAGTCACTGAACGAGAGAAAATTCTATGCTGCGTTCTCCATTCTTACGATGATTTGTTTGAAAAAAGCACTTCTGATGTTGATATTTGCGTTGATCTTTATAATGAAGAAGAAATAGATAAGATAATTTTCGAAGTATGTCAATTAATTGATGCTAAAGTCGTTTCTAAACTACATTACGATATTCCAAAAGGGTTTTATTACGCTATAAGAACAAATTACTACAAATTTATCAAGTTAGACTTTCTAAATGATGGGATCGGAATCAATCGTTATGTTCTAAAAGCAAGCGAACTTTTGCTCGATATGAAACCTTACCAAGGATTTAGTGTTCCTCGCCCTGACATAGAATATATCTATCTCCTTATCAAAAAAGTTATTAAGGGAGAGATGCTGAAAACTCATCAGACTAGGTTAAATGAACTTTATAGGAAAAATAGCCAAGTTATAGAAGCATCGATCAAAAAATATTTTGATACAAAGAGCGTTTATTTTGCCAAACAACTATTGAAATTAAGTGGCAAAAAAGAAAAAAAAGTCTTGTTGAATAAACTTAGAAGGGCCTTTTTTGTCAAGCAAACACTTTTCAAACCTTGGAAGTGGCCATTAATAGTTTATTATCAAACCATTAGAGTCATCCATAGAATCAAAAATCCTACAGGAATATTTGTCTGCATTCTATCTCCCGATGGAGGGGGCAAAACAAGCGTGTCCAAAACAGTATTAGAAAGACTCTTAGACGGCTTTAGAAAAACCAAATATATTCACTGGCGACCGGGGGTGCTACCTCAATTAAGGACCTTGCTTGGTAAATCAAAATTTGAGGTTGAAACTCCTATTGCCAATCCCCATAGCCCAAATAAACGAGGCAAAATTTCATCCTTTTTGAGGTGGTTTTATTATTTGACAGACTATGTTATCGGCTACTATCTGAAACTCTTGCCAATGAAAATTAGAACAACCGCGATCATTATAGATAGATACTATTACGATATTATTGTTGATCCAAGACGATATGGATTTAGTCTCCCTCAGTGGCTCTTAAAATCTGTTTTGACAATTATCCCAAAACCAGATCTTACATTATATCTTGATAACACTCCTGAACAACTTAATGAACGCAAGCAAGAACTGCCCGTTGCTGAGCTAAAACGGCAGGTAGAAGCCTGGAGAGATTTCATCCCTTCACTGCCTAATGCTCAAATTGTGACCACAGATAAACCACTTGATCAAGTTGTGGAGAATGTAGTGCAATTAATTTTGACTAAGCGGGCGGAGATGACCGAAAAGATGCTTAAGGTTAATCCTTCAGCAGCAAAGTACTTATGGAATAATGACTGTACCTATAGTGCGCTGCCCAATAAGAAGTATTGCCAGTGGATTTTCCCAGCATCCAAAAATGCTTTTCAGCGATCATGGAGTTTGTATCAACCGTACAGTTTCAAAGGTAAAATTTATAAAAGGTTTCTTCAAATAAATGGATTATTACTACCAAGGCCCAAGAAATCTATTAAGAAAGAAGAGTTGAATTACAGGGAAGGAGATGAATTAAGAGATATTCTTGTCAAAATTCTCAAAAGAAAAGACTTGATTATGGCTGTTGCCTATGGCACTCCCTCTCCCTATCGAAAAATAAACGGTCTGGTCATGACGAGCGAGGGAGAACCTTTATCATTTATCAAGATAGGGGAAACAGAGCCTGCCAGACAAAGGGTAAAGAGAGAGGCAGAGATACTCAAAAGAATAGAGAAAATAAACTTTGAGGAAGTCCAAATTCCTCAATGCCTTTATTCAGGGAAGTTAGGAGACTCTCATGTGCTTATCCAGACCATACCACTTTTTAAGGGGAAAAAAGGGGGAATACAACTAGATAATAAATATACTAAGATATTGAAAATATTAGCCGACAAAACAGCTAAGCTTATCCCTTTGCATTCTTCATCTTTCTGGCAATCACTAAAGGACGAAATAGATAATTATCCCATTTCCTATAAAGGACTTTTAAAAGAAGGATTGAGCATATTAGCCCAAACAATGGAAGACAGGGAAATATCGATGGGTCTAGCCCATGGAGATTTTGCTCCTTGGAATATGTTCTGGAATGATAAAGAGGTATTTATCTACGACTGGGAATCGGCCAATGAGCAAGCTCCAGTGGGAATTGATCTTGTCCATTTTCTTTTTCAGGTGGGATTTCTCTTGAAAAGGCTTCGAGGAGATAGGCTACTTTCTTATATTAAAAGAAAAAGTGAAGAGCCTTGTCAAAAACTATCTTTGATATCCGGGATAAAATTACTGGAAAAGAAAACCCTCATTTTTTGTTATCTCCTCCATATGGCAGTTGTTGAGGATACACCGCAACAGCTCAGTCGTGCTGCTGTGGAAAGAAGAAACCTTATTAAGCTCATTGTTCATGGCTGATAGCTCATAGCAAAAAGCGAACAAAACAATAGATATAAGAGAACGGAAACTGCAAATGAGAAAAGTAAAATTTGCTTTTGAGGATTTGGAAGTATGGCAAAAAGCTATTGATTTCGTAGATAAAGTAATTGATCTTGCCGAAGGAATAAAAACTGATAGAAAACACTACAGGCTTATAGAGCAATTAGAAGCTGCGTCTACTTCTGTAGCCTTAAACATTGCAGAGGGGAAGGGTAGATATTCAAAAAAAGAATTCATTCAGTTTCTATATATTGCCAGAGGGTCACTATATGAAACCATTACTCTGCTTTTAATATTTTATAAGAGGAGATGGATAAGCGAGGACCAAATTGTCGAAACCAAAGCTCTCGGAGATCATATAGGGAAAATGATTTCAAGTTTAATAAATTCCATCAGGAATAGTACAGAGCTGATGACTGATAGCTGATATTTAATAGCACATACGATCAACAATGAACTATAGGCTATCAGCGATGAGCCAAAAACTATGAGCCAAGAGCAAAAACCGAAGGTCTTAATCAGCGCTTACGCCTGCGAGCCCCACAAGGGCTCTGAACCCGGTGTGGGCTGGAACTGGGCAAAGCAAATTGCCACATTTGCTAAAGTCTGGGTTGTTACCAGGACAAACAATAGAGAGATTATAGAAGAAGAACTTTATAAAAAACCAGTATCTAACCTTCATTTTATTTATGTAGATTTACCCAAGTGGATGAGGTTTTGGAAAAAGGGACAAAGAGGTGTACATCTTTACTATTATCTATGGCAGTTTGCTGCGTATAGAGTTGTAAAGAGATTAAATGACAAGGAACAGTTTGATGTAGTTCATCATCTCACTTTTGGTAATCTATGGGTTCCAACGTTTATGCCTTTTCTTCCAATTCCTTTTATTTGGGGCCCTATCGGTGGCGGGGAGCTAGTACCAAAGCCTTTTAGACAAGATTATCCAATTAAAGCAAAGGCTCAAGAATTTATTAGAGATATTATCTTGTCTTCCTTGAAAATAAATCCTCTTTTCTGGTATATCTGTAAAAAAGCAAGTTTGATTATTGTAAGAACAAATGAAACTTTAAAAAGGATTCCTCAGCCAGATAAAAATAAAACGATAAAAATGATTGAGACAGGTATTGAGACAATAAATTTCTCAATAACAAGAAATAACGCAGAAAGAAATGTTATCCAGGTAATATCAGTCGGAAGACTGATACATTGGAAAGGATTTGATCTTACATTGAAAGCATTTGCAAAAATAATTAATAAAAATGAGAATTTAAGGCTAATTATTATAGGAGACGGAAAAGACAAAGAACGACTTTTAAGAATTTGTAAAAAAGAGAAGATTTCAGATATGGTTTGTTTTACTGGGCATATTAATCACGAAAAGGTATTACAATTGATGTCAGACAGTTCTATTTTTTTGTTCCCAAGTCTAAAGGAAGGCGGGGCGTGGGTTTTTTTTGAAGCTATGCTTTTAAAACTACCTATAATATGCCTTGAAATTGCAGGAGCAACAGAAATTGTGGATGCTAAATGCGGGATCAAAGTGAAGCCGAACAATCCAGAGCAAACAATAAATGATCTGTCAAAAGCTCTTTTAAAATTGGCCAATGATTCCGACTTAAGGAGAAAAATGGGGCAGGCGGGAAGAAAACGAGTTGAAAAACACTACACGTGGGATAAAAAAGGAGAATTCATTAAAGAAGCCTACAAAAGGGTATTAGAGGATGAAGATTCTCTTAGGTCATAATTTCTACCAGTCATCTGCACCCTCTGGTGAAGACGCTGTCTTTAAAGCTGAAAAAGAACTGCTGGAAGCTCATGGAATCGAAGTGATTTCTTATACCAGAGAAAATGATGAAATAATGCATTTCTCCGGCCTTCAAAAAGTTCATCTGCCCTTTCACTTGTTTTGGTCTAGAAAAAGCTATAACGAAGTAAAAAATCTAATAAAAAAATATAAGCCGAATATTGCGCATTTTCATAATATTTTCTATCTGATATCTCCCTCTGTCTATGATGCTTGTCAGGAAGCTGGAATACCAGTGATTCAAACCCTCCACAATTTTCGCTTCTTCTGCGTCAACGGTCTATTAATGAGAAATGGCGGTGTCTGTGAAGAGTGTGTAGGCAAGATACCCTGGAGAGGAATGGTCCACGGCTGCTACAAGGACTCCAGATTGTACTCTCTTCCCCTGGCTTTCATGGCGAGTTATCACAACATCGTCGGCACCTGGCAGAAAAAAGTCGATGCCTATATCGCCCTTTCCGAACATAGTAAAAAGAAGTATGTTGCAAGCGGGCTCCCAAAAAAGAAGATCTTTGTCAAACCAAATTTTCTTCTCAATCCTCCGCAACCTTCTTTTCGCTGTGATAACTATGCAGTCTATCTGGGAAGAATTTCTCAAGAAAAAGGCGTTGAGATACTTATCAGTGCGTATAAAAATCTCCAATCTCTGAATGTACCGACTCTTAAAATTATCGGTGATGGCCCAATGAAAAAAATGCTTGAAGAAAAAGTCAAAGAAGAACAAATATCCAGCATTGAATTTCTGGGCAGAAATAATTTTTCAGAGTGCGTGAAGTTGCTTCAGAAAGGCCGCTTTCTGGTTCTACCTTCGCTGTGTTATGAAAGTTTTCCTTTGGCTATAAGAGATGCCTTTGCCTGTGAAAAACCTGTAATTGCCTCTCGGCTGGGCTCAATGGCAGAACTGGTGGAGGATGGAAAGACAGGGCTACTCTTCGAGCCCGGTAACGCTGAGGACCTTGCTGAAAAGATTACATGGATGGTTGAGCACGAAGACACATGTGTTGAAATGGGAAAGAATGCAAGAAGGGTCTTTGAAGAAAAATACACCGCAGAGAAGAATTTCGAAATCCTAGTAAATATATATCAATCGATTTTAAATAAAAGTAAACCATAAATTTTCTTATGGCTAGACCTGTTATCTTACAAGAAGTAAAACTCCTCCCTGTCGATGTTGATGACGCCCTTCGAGAAATTATTCAGCACATTCCGAAGAAAGGCGGGGATTATTTTTGCTTTGCCAATGTCCATCTCATCATGGAATGCCACCATGACCCTCAATTAAAAGAGATGCTTAATCAATCAGCAGCAAATTTCCCGGATGGGATGGCTGTCGCATGGGCGCTGAAACTGCTCGGAAATAAGTTTAAAGGGAGGGTGCGGGGGACAGACTGTATGCTCAGGTTGTGCTCATATGCTTCTGAACATAATCTCAAAATCTTTCTTTACGGAAATACCGAAAAGGCATTAGTGGCGTTACAAAAAAAACTGAAGTTATTATTCCGTAGCATTGAAATCACAGGTGCGATCTCCCCGCCATTCCGGGCGTTAACAAAAGCAGAAGATGATGCCTATGTGGAACAGATCAACCGCGCAGACCCCGATTTTTTGTTTGTCTCACTGGGAGCTCCGAAACAAGAGAGATGGATGGCTGAGCATAAGGGAAAAATAAAAGCTGTTCAACTTGGTGTCGGCGCGGCCTTTGATTTTATTATCGGTGAGGTCACCCAGCCTCCCCTGTGGATGCAGAATGTGGGACTCGAATGGCTTTACAGAATGCCTCAGCAGCCAAAGAAGACCATTGTCCGCATGTCTCTATTGCCGAGCTTTTGTCTTAGGACTTTGTTGCAACTCATAACCAAACGATAAACATTTTTAAATCCCCGCATCTCCTTACCCTACGGCCCACCCCTGCCCAATGGTCCATAGATATGGACCCCGTACGGCTCAAAGGCATCCCGCAACCTCCCCTTTCTGACTGATACCACCCTCTTTTCAAACACCACATCCACCGCATCATGTCCAGGGAAAGGGATGGTAAAAGTGGCCGTGAGAGGTTTGTCAACCGTGTTGACGGCGATCAGGTAATGGCCCTCTTCTACAAGGCCCTCAGCTTCTCCCCTCCCCACCTCCTTGACGGCCCAATGGACCTGGGGTCGATCAACATGGACCGTGGGTATTTCTCCAATAGATGCGAGCAGCAACGGATAGACGGACCGCAGCTCAGCAACCACTTTTTTTATATTGTTCCAGTGTCGGCAATAGTCCTCGGTCCCGAATTTTTTTGCCTCAAAGGTATAGTAGAAGAGCCCTTTGGCCCCGTGGACCACGGCCAGATAGCTGAGACAGCGCTCTTCCGCATAGGTGGGATATCTCCCCCACGCGCGGGGGTCGTCCTCCAAGGGGTACGTTGACCAGTCAAAGGCCTGGATCACGGCCCAGACGGGCCTTCCCCCTGTCCATTGCTGTGCCTCCTCCAGGGAGTCTGAGAGCCAGGTGAGGGACATCCTCGGTATGGGATAGGTATCGATCATGAGGATATCCGCTGCCGGGGCGTAGTCCCATGCCCGCTCGGCCCTGACCAATACCAATGCCCCGGGAAACGGGGTATACGCACGGAGAAACCGACGCCAGCGCCAGATGGAAGCGGGCGCAATACCCCTCCCCTCCGGCTCATCCGCCAGGTACCAGGCCAGGATGGCCGGCGATGCCTCGATATCATCCAAAAAGGCATGGAGGGTCTCGCGGTCTTCTCCGTCAGGGGGTGGGATGAGGACCTTGAGCCCCAGGCCTTGTGCCCGTTCGATGAACTTTCTTAAAAATCCCGCCTCGCGCCTGGATGTCTGGACCGCGTTGAACCCCGCCGCCTTGATTTCGGGTAATGCCTCGATGGGTGCCCCATAGATGCCCAGAGGGAAGAAGTTGTCGAGGGATCTGAGAGGCATCGGGGTGGGGTCCGCACTTGTTGCAGCTCGAAGCTCCTGTGAAACTGCAAAGCCGATCTTTTTCGATACGGCGATACGGCGACTATTGTGATACACGCCTATCCGCCAGCGATATCTGCCGGGCGGGAGCGGTTCTTTTATCCACAAGAGGTTCCCCTGGGGGCTGTACGTGGTGAAGGTCCTTCTGAACCCCTCCTTGCCCTGCAGCTCTATCCGTATCTCGTAGACCCGCCCGTCCTCAGGCAGGCGCCAGGCGAACAGGGGCGGGCCGCGGGAGATGATTGCCCCTTTTCGGGGAGAGAGGGGATGCACGACAAAGGGGACAAGGCTCACCTCATCAAACCACACCCTGTGCCTCATCCCCGGATTGACCAGGGCTATCTCCCCCCCTGCCGGGTGCCCTTCGAGATACAGGAGGCGGCTGAGCCTGACCCACCTGCCCCACGTGAAGAACTCATCACAGGTGATCTCTTTATCGAAGATGCGGACGAGGGGGTATTCTCCATCCAGAAAGCCGTCGCGCTTGACCCAAAAGGAAAGGATATACCACCCGTGAGGCAGCCGCTCCTTAATGCTGCAACGCCAGGTACCTTTTCCTGTAAGAGAAATGGCCTGTGTCCCTGCATAGCCCTCTTTTTCAAGGAGGGGGCGGCTGTCCCCATGCCCCTCCCTGGTCCAGTTGTCGGGCATCCCATCGTGGTCGCTATCGTGTTCGAAGCCGGGGTTGGGGATGAGGTTCGTCCGAGCCCGGACATTCCCCGCACAAAGAAGCGCCGCTGCGATCCCGATGACTATCAGGGGTGTTCGGCCCACGATCGGTTGATCTCTTCGATATAATTCTGGATAGTGGGGTTTTTGGGGGCAAGCCAGGCGGCGGTGTCAAACTCCCGCTTCGCATCGGCCCGCAATGCATGATCCCCTTCTGAGAGGACGAGGTATGTCCACCCGAGGCCCGCATGGTACCAGGCAGAGGTGGGCTGCAGATCGATGGCAACCTCGTACTCACGGGCGGCAAGGTCTACAAAGACCACCTTTCGTTCCGCTCCCTCCTGGGCAAGGGCCATCTGCTCGTAGGCCTTGGCCAGGAGATAATGGGGCAGGGCATAACGGGGTGAGATCTTTTTTGCCCGGTGCAACAGGGAGAGGGTGTCGGCATCCACCCACGAAGGGCGTGTGCCGTGCGTGTAGAGGGCAACCCTCTTCTGCACGGCGCCCACGGCCCCCTGTACAAGGTAGCTGCGGATCACACCCCCAGCGAGGAGCACACACACGCACAGGGCCACAAAGAGCACCGGGCGCGCCCATCTCCCGGGTATTGTAAACACCCGGCTGGGGGCACTGACCTCCATATGCCTCCCCTCCCCCTTCAGCGACACGCTGTTAAAGGCGACGGCAAGGAGGACGAAGAACAGGAGGGCGTTGGCGGGGATGTGGAGGTTGAAGTCCACAACGCTGTGAAAGAGCAGAGACACCGCCCCTGTTACGCTCCCCAGACAGAGCCCGACTATGGCGGGGTGTCTCCTCGCGGACCATTGATAGAGGACCCGGAGCAAAAACCACACGAGTCCTCCCCACAGAAACGCCCCCCCTATGAGACCGAGATCCGAGAAAAACTCCAGGTAATCGTTCTCGGCATGGTCGAAGACGACCGAGGCGCCTATGGTTTGATACCGGGGAAAGATATGGATAAACGTGCTCAGCCCCGTGCCGAGGAGGGGAAAATCCCTTATCATAGCAATCGCCCCCTGCCAGGTCTGGAGACGGTATCCCATGGTAGTATCCCACTGCCTAAGCGTGGCCACCCGTTCTACCACCGGCCCCATACCCAGCCACACGAGGTAAAAGAGGGCGCAAGAACAGAGCACGACTATTATGAGTACAGAGGAATGTCTCTTGCGGACCGCCATCATCCCTCCCATAAACACCAGGGCGACCAGGAACGAGGTAATCCCCCCCCTGGAGAGCGAGAGGGCCAGGGCCGCCGCCATCACCACCACGCCGAAGCCCAGCAGGACCAGCTTGGAGATGCCGGCCTCCCACCGGGATAGATATTGGCGCCACCCCCCTTCCCTGGGGCGGGCCTGGAGCGCGAGGGAGAGAAAGAGGCCGATGCCGACGAATATGGTCATCTCCATAGCGCCGGCAAAGTGGTTGCGGTTTATGTACGGGCCGAAGGGAGAGGCATAGGAGGCGTCTCGCAGGCCGTAAATCATCTTCGGGGTCGCAAAGTGCTGGAGAATGCCGATGACGGCCGCCAAAAACCCGGTTATTACTATGGCTGCGACCACCCTGGTAAGCCACATCCTGTCCCTGAAGTGATAGATCACCAGGTAAAAGAGGCCGATGGAGGCAAGGAGCTTATAGAGACCCTGCATACTTGCCCAGGGATAGATGGAGAGGGTCCTCGCCGTCGCCCCGGATACACTGGGAAGTGTAACGCCATAGAGGTTAAACGTAGAAGGAGAGACGAGCTTGATGAGCCAGGCGGGCAGGGGGCACATTTGCAACAGGACGACCCCCGCAAGCAGAACCAGGGGGAGATTAAGCGGCGTCCGCACCACCACGCACTTCCACCGAGATTCATGCGCTGGGAGCCTCTGACCGAGGAATTGCGCGATCCAGCAGAGATAGAGAGTGAGTACCGCCAGCTCTATGAGCGTATAGGCCCACGGATGAACGCTCCCCAACGCCAGGGGCGCAAAGACGACCAGGCATAGGACACCCCAGTGGATGAGGAGGGAGCAGATACGCTGGTGCCTAGACCCTGTCCCCCTTTTCCTCCTTGCCGTAGTAGCGGTGGTAGTAATCACGATAGTAGTGATAGTAGTGATCTTCGCGCTTGATATCGTGGTAATTGAGCACCGCCCCGGTGAGCTTGGCGTTGGTCTGCACGAGCTGCTGAACGGCCTTTTGCACTGTGGGACGGGGGGTAACGCCGCTCTTTATGACCAGTACCATCCCATCTACTACCGATGCCATGGCCGGCGTATCGCTCATCAT
>Ga0307419_10000218_pt1 | contig 27039 bp, 26 predicted proteins | sample SalMarWE160230MG_2_FD_202512 | JGI IMG/M metagenome (GOLD analysis project Ga0307419, IMG submission 202512) | Salt marsh sediment microbial communities from the Plum Island Ecosystem LTER, Massachusetts, United States - WE1602-30 | ecosystem: Environmental > Aquatic > Marine > Intertidal zone... | reverse complement strand
GCCTCATGTCCTCCAGGCGCCGCCGGATCGAACCGTCCATCACGCGGTCGCCCACGCGGACCACCAGCCCGCCGATGAGCCGTGGATCGGCGTGGAAGTGCGCCACGACCTCGCGCTCGAAAGCCACGGCGAGCCGGCTCCGGATCTCCTCGCGCAACGCCTCGTCCGTCTCGCGCGACAGGGTCACCTCGGCGTGCACCCTCCCCTCCCGCTCGTCCAGGAGCTCGCGGTAGGCGGCCTCGATGTCCGGCAGCCGGCGCTGGCGCCCCTTCTCGAGGACCACGAGCAGGAAGCGCAGGAAGGGCTCCGGCACCCGCTCCGAGAGCGCCTCCCGGAGCGCCCGCTTCTTCTCCGACAGGTCGATGCGCGGCGTGTCGAGGAAGCGCCGCACGTCCGGCTCGGAGTCCATCAGCGCCACGATCTCGGCCAGGTGGCGGCCGAATTCCTCCGCCTGCCCGCCGCGGACGCCCAACTCGAGCAGCGTACTCGCGTAGGTCGCCACGACCGGAGAGCGGTTCACGCGGCCGCCCCGCTCAAGCGACCGAGCCCAGGCGGGACACGTACTCCTCGACCAGGCGCCGGTCGTCCTCGGCGTCCAGGCGCTCGCGCAGGAGCCGCTCGGCGGCCGCCAGCGCCACGTCGACCGCCTCACGGCGCACGTCGGCCGCCAGCCGCGCGTGCTCGCGCTCGATCTCGCGCCGCGTGCGCTCGAGGAGCTTGGCCTGCTCCTGCCGCGCCTCCTCGAGGATCTCCTCGCGAAGGCGCTCGCCGGCCTCGCGGCCCTCGGCCAGGATGGCCTGGGCCTCCTTCCGCGCCTCCGCCAGCTCGCGGCGGTGACGCTCCAGGAGGCGGCGCGCCTCCTCCCGGTCCTCGGCCGCCTCGTCGATGGAGTCCTGGATCTTGCGCTGCCGCTCCTCCAGGCCCCCCGCGATGGCCGGGAAAACCTTCCACGCCAGGATGAACAGCGTGAGGCCGAACAGGACCCAGGTCCACACGGCGAGCCCGATGTCGACCGAGAAGATGGGGGACCCGCCCGAATGACCCGCTTCCTGGGCCCGGAGGGCCGCGGGCAGCGTGAGCGCGGCGGCCGCCACCAGGACGGCCTTCGGCGATCTCACTTGATGAAGCCCGCGATCACCAGCGCGAAGAACGCCACGCCCTCGACCAGGGCCGCGAGGATGATCGCCGCGGTCTGGATCTGGGTGTAGGACTCCGGCTGCCGCGCGATCGCCTCGGTCATCCGGCCACCGATCAGGCCGATACCGATGCCGGCCCCGATCACGGCCAGTCCTCCGCCGATCACCGAGAGCCCGGGCCCGACGGACGAGCCGGCGGCGGCTCCCTGTAACAACGCGAGAATGTGCAGCATCCTTTCTCTCCCTCTGCTTCGGTTGGCTCCTTGGGGTCGGTCCTTGCGCCGTGCGGCCCGGCTTCCGCCGGGATCACGCCCGGTTCCTCCACGGTGGACGCGCGCGGCGTCCCGTCGTGACGTCTCAGGCCATCAGTGCGCGTGCCGGATCAGGCCGACGAACACCGCCGTCAGCGTCGCGAAGATGTAGGCCTGCAGGAACGCCACGAAGATCTCAACGAACGTCACGAACAGGCTCAGCACCAGCGGGCCCACGATGGCCGTGAGGCCGGCCGGCGCATGGAAGCTGCCGTAGGTCAGGATGAGGCCCAGCAACGCGAAGATCACGAAGTGGCCCGAGACCATGTTGGCGAAGAGTCGCACCGCGAGCGCGAAGGGCTTGGTGAGCTTGCTCAGCAGCTCCACCGGCGGCATGACCACGAACATCACCGCGGTCATGACCGGGTTCAGTCCCTCCGGGATGGCGAAGATGGTCCTCAGGTAGCCCCGCGCCCCCAGCGATCGGTAGCCCGTGATCTCGATCACCAGGAAGGCCGTGACGGCCAGCGCCCCAGTCACCGAGATGTTGGCAGTCGCGCTCGCCCCCCCGGGCAGCAGGCCCAGGAGGTTCGCATACAGGATGAAGAAGAACAACGTGACGACATACGGAACGTAGGGTTCGCCGCCCCGCCCGATGTTGGCCATGGCCACCTCGTCCCGGAGGAAGAGGTACAACGCCTCGATGGCGTTGAGGAGCCCGCCGGGCGCCCGCTTCCCCTGCTCGAGCCGCCGCGCCTCCGTGGCCGACAGCCACATCGTCACGATGGTGAGGATGGTGGCGATGAACAGGAAGAGGACGTGGCGAGTCACCGAGAGATCCACCGTGAGCCCGAAGACGTGGAAGGCCGGGATCGACAGGCCGTTCAGGGGAACGCTGCCGAAGCCGAAATCCAGGCTGCGGCCGTTGGCCACGTGATGGATGAGCTCGGACGTGGTCAGCTTGGACCCGTGCGCGGCCGCCGAGGCGGCCGTGTCCGACACGCTCGCCCGCGCCGCCTGCCGGGCCGCTCCGGCCACGGCCGCGATCGACCCCCACCCTCCGCTCGCCAGCTGTGTCATGGCCACCGAGTGCCAGTCTCCACCAATCTATGCAGTCTCATCCGACGCCCACCACAGCCACGCCGCTTCGGCGAGCAAGAACACCACCATCGCTCCGCCGTACGCCACGATCGCCGGACCGCGGCTCACGTCCAGGGACGGTGCGAGCACCCCCAGCACGGCCACCCCGGCCACGCGCAGGGCCAGCCCCGCCGCCCATCGTCCGGTCACGCCCCGGCCCCGGGACAGCGCCGCCGCCAGCCACCACGTCGCCGGTGCCTGCAGCGCCCAGGCCAGGCTCGCACCGACCGCGGCCCCCCGCGCCGGACCGCCCAGCAGCGCCGTCATCGCCACGCCGGCCGCCACGATCCCTGCCGTCACGCCCGCGTAGCCGACTCGGGCGGCGGGACTCACGGGGGAGGGCCTCCGTCCGGCTCCTCTTCCCGGCCGGGCGTCCCGCCGCCGCTCCGGTCCGGGCCGCGGCGCGTGTCCGGGGTGCCGCGGAGGCCAGCGGGCAGGAGCTCGCGGAGCATGTGGTACATGCCCGCCGTAAAGCCGAGGAACGCGCCCAGGATGACGAACAGGGGCGCCGTCGAGAGGCGAGTGTCCACCCACCGTCCAAGCCATGCGAAAAGAGCGGTGGCGGCCGCCAGGGTCAGGCCGTGACCGGCGTAGCGCGCCACCTCCGTCATCGGACGGAACGGCGCCTCCCGATCCGGCTTCCTCCCGCGTGGCGCGGGATTCCCGGGTGGCTGGTCGGGCATCCGCACCTCCTGTCCGGCCGTGAGCCGCCGCGATGATACCCGCTTGTGAAAAATTACGCAAGCCCGTTCCGCCTTGACCGCTCGGCCGCGTGGAATCTAGCTTGCATGGGTTCTGGCCTCGCCCGACGCCCGCGTGCGCGGGCGGGCCGGACCGCGGGTCCGCGACACCCTTCTGACTCCGGCAGCCGGGAGCAGCCGAGCGATGGGCGAGTCCACCGCCGCATCGCCCGAGGCGGACGGAAACGAAGACGTTCCGAGACGAGGTTCGGGCGGCCGCCGGCCTTCCCTCGCCTCCGGGGGCCCGCCGTGATCGAGCTCGCCCTCCTCGTGATGCTCCTGCTCCTGTCCGCCTTCTTCTCGGGATCCGAGATCGCCCTGTTCTCGGTCCCGCAGGCCAGGGCCCGCGCCCTGGCCGACGAGGGCCGCCGCGGCTCGGCGGCGCTGGCGGAGCTACGCGCGAATCCCGACCGCCTCCTCATCACGATCCTCATCGGCAACAACGTGGCCAACATAGCGGCCGCCTCCATCGCCACCTTCGAGGCCACCCGGGCGCTGGGCTCGGCCGGCGTCGGTCTCGCCACGGGAGCCGTGACCCTCCTGGTGCTCTTCTTCGGGGAGATCACGCCCAAGAGCTTCGCCTCCTCGCGCGCGGTGCCCTTCTCCCTGTTCGCCGCCCCCATCCTGCGGACACTCTCGAGGGCGCTCTTCTTCCTCGTCGTGCCCCTCGAGGCCGTGACGCGTCTGCTGGTGCCGCGCGGAGCCGGGCGGAATCCTGGCGTGACCGAGATGGAGATCCGCCGACTCACGCAGATGGGGCACCTGGCCGGCGCCATCGAGGAGCACGAGCGCCAGCTCATCGAGCGGGCCTTCCTCATGGACACCACGCGGGCGTGGGAGGTCATGACGCCTCGGGTCGACATCTTCGCGTGGCCGGGGGATCGGACGGTCGCCGCGGTGGAGGCCGAGCTCGAGGGCGTTCCCTACAGCCGCATCCCCGTCTACGACCAGTCGCTGGACGATGTCACCGGCGTCGTCTACCTCCGGGACGTGTTCGAGGCCCTCGTGGAAGGGCGCGGTGACGCGTCCCTGGGCGAGCTCTCTCGCGAGGCGTTCTTCGTCCCCTCCACCGTGACGCTGGTCGAGCTCCTGCGCGAGTTCCAGGCGCGGCGCGTGCACATGGGGGTCGTGGTGGACGAGTACGGGGGTACGGACGGACTGGTGACCATGGAGGACATCCTCGAGGAGCTGGTGGGCGAGATCGTGGACGAGGTGGACATCCCCGAGGAGACGATCGTGCGGATCAACCCGGACGAGGCGCTGGTCGAGGGGTCCGCCGATCTGAGGGACATCAACGACGTGTTCGGGACGGACCTCCCGGTGGCGGAGCACCGCTCGCTGAACGGCTACCTGCTCGAGGAGCTGGGCAGGGTCCCGCGCCCGCAGGAGCTCATCGAGCGCCGGGGCCTGCGGATGGAGATCCTGGGGAGCACCGACACCCAGGTCACCCGGGTGCGCCTGGTACGGTCGGAGGCCGCGGGACGGAGCGGCGGCCGCTCCACGCTGGACCGCGTCCCCGGGTCGCGCCAGGTCGGAGAACGCCGCGGGCCGACCGGGCGGGGACCGTCCGGCGCGTCCGGAGACGCCGCCGAAGAACCCGATCGCGCGGGGTGACCGGGCGGATCCTGGTCATCGGCGCGGGCGTGTCGGGTGCCGCGGTGGCTCTCGCGCTCCTCGAGCGCGATCTCCCGGTCCTGGTGGTCGAGGCGCGGCCCGCCGACCGGGCCGAGCCGGCGGAGGTGGCCACGGCCGCCTCGGCCGGGATGCTGGCCCCCCAGTACGAGAGCTCCGGAGACGAGGCCCTGCTGCGGCTGGCGCTGGCCAGCCGCGAGCGCCATCCCGCCTTCCTGGAGAAGGTGGAGCGACTCGCGGACGTGGAGCTGGACCTCCGCCCCGACGGGATGCTGGTGGGAGCGTTCGGCGAGGCGGAGCGGGACGAGCTCTCGCGCATGGCCGGGCGTCAGCGGGGGCTCGGGCTCGCCGCCGAGCTCATCGACCCCGGCGCCGCAGTCCGCCTGCAGCCGGGCCTGGGCGAGGCCCTCGTCTGGCTGTGGCTCCCGGACGAGAGCCGGCTCGACACGCAGCGACTCGCGGCCGCGCTGCCCACCGCGCTCGAGGCCGCCGGGGCGGAGCTCCGTTACGGCGCCCGGGTGGAGCGTCTGGTGACCGGGGACGGCTCCGTCCGCGGGGTGACGCTGGAGGGCGGCGAGAGGCTGGCCGCGGACCGAGTGGTGCTCTCGGCCGGCGCCTGGTCGAACGGGATCGAAGGATTGCCGCGTCCCGTGCCGGTACGCCCCGTCCGTGGCCAGATGCTGCGCTACGAGCCCGGGGTCGCGCCGCCCCTCGAGCGCCTCGTAGCTCGCCGCGACGGCTCGTACCTGGTGCCGCGGCCCGATGGCGCCGTGCTGGCCGGGAGCACGATGGAGGAGGCGGGCTTCGAGGCCACCGTGACGGCCGCGGGCCAGGCAGGGATCCGGGCCGCGGCAGCTCGACTCGTTCCCACCGTCGCGGCGATCGAGCCCTCGGAGCGATGGGCCGGCCTTCGACCCGTGTCGAAAGATGGCGCCCCCATCCTCGGTCCGGACCCGGAGCTGGACGGCCTCCACTACGCCACCGGGTACGGCCGCAACGGCATCCTCCTCTCGCCCACCGCCGCCGAGATCGTGGCGGCTCGCCTGGCCGGCGAGACGGGCGGCGCCGAGGCGGATCCCTTCTCCATCGGACGTTTCTCCGCCCGCGCGGGCTGAACGGGGCGCTCGCGGACGCTCTCCGACCGGTGGCGGAACGTCGGTCGGACCCGGCGGGCTCGCGGCGTCAGGCCAGCCCGACCAGCCTCAAGTACGCGTGGAGGAGGCTCTCGCCCGCCACGAACGTGACCGCGGCCCCGAGCGCGAGAAAGACCCCGAACGGTACCAGGCGCTTGGTCTTGAGGCTGATGGGTCCGAAGATGATCGAGCCCAGGAGGGCCCCGAGGAAGATCGTGAGGAGCGCCCCGGCCGGTCCGAGGAACGCCCCTACCATGCCCATCATCTTGACGTCTCCAGCTCCCATCGCGGGCCGGCGCAGCGCCTTCTCGCCCAGCCACCCGACCACGAACAGGGCCACGAAACCGGTCGCGGCGCCGGCCAGGGACATGAGTGGCCCGATCCGGCCCGGGAGCAGCGACAGAGCCAGGCCGGCTCCCAAGCCGCCCAGGCTGAGCACGTCTGGAATCAGATAGTGCCGCGCGTCGATCAGCGCGATGGCCAGGAGCAGGCTCCCGAACACCGCCGCCCGGAGCGCGGTCCACTCGGGCCCGTACAGCAGCGCTGCTCCGGCCCACAGCAGTCCCCCCGCGACCTCGATCCCCGGGTAGAGCGGCGAGATGCGCTCCCCGCAGTCCCGGCAGCGGCCGCGCAGCCACACGTAGCTGAGCACCGGAATGTTGTCGAACCAGCGAATCTGCGAGGCACACGTCGGGCAGCGAGAGCGCGGGGACACGACCGACTCGCCGGCAGGGAGACGCGCCACGCACACGTTGAGGAACGAGCCGACCGCGAGGCCGATCAGGGTCGCGTAGGCCACGAACAATGCGTTCAAGGGCTCGGCTTCCTGGAGGAGAAGATCCGGTCCATGAGGAGGGCGGCCGCCACGGCCACGTTGAGAGACTCGACCTCGTCGGCGAGGGGAATGGCCACGCGTCGCTCGGCGGCTTCCAGGAGCTCGCGCGACACGCCCGCGCCCTCGTTGCCCAGGACGAGAGCGACCCGCTCCGGGAGCGGGCCGCCGCGCGGGAGCGGCTCCCCGCCGGCGTCGGCCGCCCACAGCGGGCGGTCCTCCGAGCCGAGCTCGCGAACGGCCTCCGGCCGCCCCGCCCGCACCACGGGCATCCGGAACACCGAGCCCGCCGACGCCCGTACCGCCTTGGGGTTCCAGGGATCCACGGTCCCCTCGAGGGCGACCGCCCCTCCGACTCCGAGCGCCTCGGCCGTGCGGAGTAGAGTGCCGAGGTTCCCGGGATCCTGGACTCCGTCGAAGACCAGGAGGTCGCCATCGGGCAGGTCGCTCCAGTCGTATCGCGGCACCTCGAAGACCGTCAGCACGCCCTGCGGCCTCACCGTGTCGGCGAGCTCGACCAGCAGCCCTTCGCTCACGGTCTCGATCGGCACGCCGGCGCTCCGGGCGCGGTCCAGGAGCGGAGCCGTCTCCGGATCGGCGGCTTCCTCGTCTGTAGACAGCACCTGCCGGAGCCGGAGGCCCGAGTCGAGGAGCTCACGCAGGAGGCGAGGACCCTCGGCCAGGGCCAGCCCCTCCGCGTCGCGTCCCTTGCGGCGTGCGAGGGCGCGCCATCGTTTGAGCTGCGAGCGGCTGGGCATGCTACCGGGGTCGGCTCCCGCTGACGGCGGCTCCTGGGACGATCGGCCCGGCCTTTCCTTCTTCGTAGAGGGCACGAGCCACGATGAAGCGTCGACGCAAGTTGCCGCGGTCCGGCGGGGACGCGCCAGCCGGCCTTCCATGACCGGGCGGTCCGCTCCACCCGTCGCCCTCACGATCGCCGGGAGCGACTCGGGGGGAGGCGCCGGCATCGAGGCTGACCTCAAGACCTTCCAGGCGTTCGGTGTCTTCGGCACCGCGGCCGTCACGGCCGTCACGGCACAGAACACCCTCGGAGTTCGGGGCATCGAGGTCGTGGATCCGGCCATGGTCCGGCTCCAGATCGGGGCGGTCGTCGAGGACCTTCATCCGGCCGCCGCCAAGACCGGCATGCTGGCGGACGCTCCCACCGTAGAAGCGGTGGCCGGGGCGCTGGCGGAGTGGGAGATCCCGCACCTCGTGGTCGACCCGGTCATGGTCGCGGCCAACGGCGAGCCGCTCCTCGCGCCCGGGGGACGCGAGGCACTTCGCGACCGCATCCTGCCCCTGGCCACGATCATGACCCCCAACCTGGACGAGGCGGAGCTCCTGGTGGACGCCGAGGTCCGGGACGAGGCGGGCATGCGGCGAGCCGCCGAACGGCTCGCCGCCACCTCGGGAGCCGCGGTGCTCGTCAAGGGTGGCCACCTCGAGGGGAGCCTGGTCGTGGATGTCCTCCGGTCGGACGGGCGCTGGTGGGAGTGGCGGGCCCCACGGATCGAGACCCGGGCCGGTCACGGGACGGGCTGCACGCTGTCGGCCGCGATCGCGGCCGGGCTGGCGCTGGGATGGCCGCTCGTCGACGCCGTGGACCGGGCTATCCGGTACACGCGGGCCGCCCTCGCCGCGGGCCCCGCTCTCGGCTCGGGAACCGGGCCGCTGGAGCACCGTGTGGAGGTGCCCGCGAGAGCCCGCGACTTCGCGCCGGAGGGCGAGGAGGGCTAGCCGACGGGCCCCGGCTCCCGTGCGAGGGCGCCGAGGCTCCCCAGCACCAGGCGACCGAACGGCTCCGCCACGCGCCGGCCGGTCTGGAGGACCTCGTCGTGGCGGAGGGGACCGGGGCCGATCCCGGCGGCGAAGTTGGTGATACAGCTCACCCCCACACACCGGAGACCGGCCGCTCGCGCCGCCAGCACCTCCGGCACCGTGGACATCCCGACCGCGTCGGCCCCCATCCTCGCCAGCATGGCGATCTCGGCCGGCGTCTCGTACGCCGGCCCCAACATCCCGGCGTAGACACCCTCGGCGAGCGGGATCCCGGCCGCCCGGGCGGCCCGGCGCACCAGAGCCCGGAGCCCCGGATCGTACGCGCCCAGGAGGTCGGGCCAGCGCGCCTCCCCCGGGCGCGGCGGACCCGCCAGCGGGGAGGCTCCCATGAGGTTCAGGTGGTCGGCGATGAGCAGGAGCCGGCCGGGCGACAGGCGCGCGCGGACCGAGCCGGCCGCGTTGGTCACGAACAGGGTGTCGGCCCCGAGCCGGGCCGCCACCCGGACGGGCAACGCCACTCGAGCGGGCGAGTGGCCCTCGTACAGATGCGGCCGCCCGGCCAGCCCCAGCACGGGCACGCCCGCGAGCCGGCCCGCGACCACGAGCCCGGCGTGCCCCTCCACGGCCGGGACGGGCCACCCGGGAATCTCCCTGCAGGGGAGGCGGACTGCCGCCTCGCACCGATCGAGGAGCCCGCCGAGACCCGATCCGAGGACCAGCGCGACCCGGGGCCGGAATTCGTCCAGGCGATCGGCCAGGAACCGGACGGCCCTCTGCTCGTCCGCCAGGGGGGAAGCCCCGGGATCCGGCTCGCTCACGCCGAGCGGCTCTTCGGGGGCATCGCGTCCCGCGCCGGTGGCTCGCGGCATCCGGCCAGCTCGACCCCGCGCGAGGTTCCGAGCCGCGTCGCCCCGGCCGCCACGAGCCGGAAGGCGGCCTCGCACGTGCGGATCCCGCCCGAGGCCTTGATCCCCACGCCCGGGCCCGCCGCTCCCCGCAGGAGCGCCACGGCTTCCGGCGTGGCACCGCCCGCGGGATGGAACCCGGTCGAGGTCTTGAGGAAGTCGGCGCCCGAGCCGGCCGCCACCCGCGCGGCCCGGAGGATCTCCGGCTCCTCGAGCGCCGCCGTCTCGAGGATCACCTTCACCAGGGCCCGGCCATCCACCGCCCGGACGACGTCGCGGACCTCCCGCTCCAGCACCTCCCAGCGCCCCTCCTTCATCGCGCCGAGGTCCGCCACGACGTCCAGCTCGCGGGCCCCCAGCTCCAGCGCTTCGGCCGCTTCCCGCACCTTCTGCGGGGTCCGGAGCGCCCCGAGTGGGAAGGCGACGACCGTGCAGGGTGCGGGCGCTTCCCCTGCCAGGATCGCGGAGACGCGCTCGACGTGGACCGGGTTCACGCACACGGCCGCGAATCCGAGCCGGATGGCCTCGTGGCACAGGCGCTCCGCATCGGCGACCGTGGTCTCCGGACCCAGGGCGGTGTGGTCGATGAGGGCCGCGAGCGGGCCGCTTCCGCCGCTCAGAACAGGCCCCCTCCGAGATCGCCGGCGACGCGGCGCTTGGCCTCGAGCAGCTTCGAGCTCCGAAAGAGCGGGATGAGGGCGCCGCCCGAGACGAAACCGCCTACGTGCGCCCACACCGCCACGTTGCCGGCCGCGCCGGCGGCCCCGGTGAACAGCTGCAGTCCGAACCATTCCAGGAGGAGCAACCAGGCGGGGAGCGGGAAGATCCGGATGATGATGAAGATGATGAAGATCGTGTATACGCGGACGCGCGGGTACAGCACCAGGTAGGCGCCCATGACGCCGCTGATCGCTCCCGAGGCGCCGATGGTCGGCACCGGGCTCGAGGGCGCCGAGACCACCTGCGCGCCGGCGGCCAGGACTCCGCACAGGAGGTAGAAGACGGCGAACCGCACGTGCCCCATCGAGTCCTCGATGTTGTTCCCGAACACCCAGAAGAACCACATGTTCATGATCAGGTGGAGCCAGCCGCCGTGCATGAACATCGACGTGAAGACCGACCACCACGCGGGCCCGCCGAGCGTGCACTGCAGCGGGCCTTCGCGCAGGCGCGCTCCGGCCGGGATGGCCCCGGTCAACCGCCCCGGGATGAGCCCGTGCCGGCACAGGGACTGGAGGTAGCCGGTCCCGACCCCCGCGTGCTCGAAAGTGAGCCACACGGCCACGTTGACCGCGATGATGAAGACGGTCACGTAGGGAGTGAGGAGCGTGGGGTTGTCGTCCTTCAGCGGAAACATGCCGGGGAGCTTAGAGCGGCGGCTCCGCGCCGCGCAACGCATCCGGCCGGGGGCGTGGGCGGCTTCGCCCGGCACGTCGGGGCATCGTGGGCGGGGGGGCGGGGCGAGGGGGGAAAGGTCCCTCTGTCGCCTTCGCTTCGCACCCGCCGGGCGTGCCGGCGTGCGCGTGGACCGAGGCTCGCCCTGCCCCCGGAGCCAGCGTGCTCCCCTGGCTGCTCCGCTTCGGCTCTGTCGGGGACCTTTCCCCCTCGGCCACCCCCTCCCTGCAGCCAGGATGGACCCGTGTGAGGCGCGCCGTCCGACTCCGGTGCGTACGGCCCGTGGCGCCGCGCGAAGCCACCGCCGGGGGAGAGGCAGGGCGATGGCCTCACGGGCCGGGGCGGGGCCGGACGCCAGCTGTCTCCGAGCGAAGCAGCGGAAGAGGCTCGCTGGCGCGTGGTCCCGGGCGAGCGACGGCCACCGAGCACACGACCACGCCCGGCGGGTGCGAAGCGAAGGCGCAGCCGAGGAGACACCTGCCGCCCGGCCTCGCCCGCCCATCCCCCGCGCCTCCCTCTGCCGTAATGACACGAACCCGCCCCCTCAGTGTCAATATGTCGCAAATCCGGGCCGTTTCGGGGCCCGGGAACCGGCACATCGCTTGCACCCAGCCCTGTCGCGGCCGACGCCCGGCGAGGTTGCCCGGCGTGCGGACGTCCGACTTCGGAGAGCGGGCGGAGACCACACCTACACGCAAGCGCGAGGACGACTGTCATGGCGAAAGTGATCGGGATCGACCTTGGTACGACGAACTCCGTCGTCGCCGTCATGGAGGGTGGCGACCCGGTCGTCATTCCCAACGCGGAGGGCTCGCGGACGACCCCGTCCGTGGTGGCCTGGACCAAGGACGGCGAGCGGCTCGTCGGACAGGTCGCCAAGCGCCAGGCGGTGACGAACCCCGAGAACACCGTCTCGTCGATCAAGCGGTTCATGGGGCGGAAGTGCTCGGAGGTGGAATCCGAGCGGAAGCTCGTCCCCTACAAGACCGAATGCGACTCGGACGACCGCGTCCAGGTGAAGATCCCGAACGCGGACAAGAGCTTCCAGCCGCCCGAGATCTCGGCCATGATCCTCCAGAAGATGAAGGCCACGGCCGAGGACTACCTGGGCCAGGAGGTGGTCCAGGCCGTGGTCACCGTCCCGGCCTACTTCAACGACGCACAGCGCCAGGCCACCAAGGACGCCGGCAAGATCGCGGGCCTGGAGGTCCTCCGGATCATCAACGAGCCGACCGCCGCCTCGCTCGCCTACGGGCTGGACAAGAAGGAGGACGAGAAGATCGCTGTCTTCGACCTGGGCGGCGGGACCTACGACATCTCGGTCCTCGAGCTGGGCGAGGGAGTGTTCGAGGTCAAGGCCACCAACGGCGACACGCACCTGGGCGGCGATGATTTCGACCAGCGAGTGATCGACTGGCTGGTGCAGGAGTTCAAGAAGGACCAGGGCATCGACCTCTCGAGGGACCCGATGGCGCTCCAGCGCCTCAAGGAGGCCGCGGAGAAGGCCAAGTGTGAGCTGTCCAGCACCATGCAGACCGACATCAACCTGCCCTTCATCACGGCGGACCAGTCCGGGCCCAAGCACCTGAACCTGACGCTCACCCGGGCCAAGTTCGAGCAACTCGTGGACGACCTGATCCAGAAGACGACGGGGCCGATGAAGCGGGCGCTCGATGACGCGGGCCTCAAGCCGTCGGAGATCGACGAGGTCATCCTGGTGGGCGGCTCGACCCGGATTCCGAAGCTGCAGGAGGTCGTCAAGGCGTTCTTCGGGAAGGATCCCCACAAGGGTGTGAATCCGGACGAGGTGGTGGCGATCGGGGCGGCCATCCAGGGCGGCGTGCTGGCCGGCGAGGTCAAGGACGTGCTGCTCCTGGACGTGACGCCGTTGTCGCTCGGGATCGAGACACTGGGGGGCGTGATGACCACGCTCATTCCGCGCAACACCACGATCCCGACCAAGAAGAGCGAGGTGTTCTCGACCGCCGAGGACAGCCAGAACACGGTGGACATCCACGTGCTGCAGGGCGAGCGGGACATGGCGGCCAACAACAAGACCATCGGCCGCTTCCAGCTCACGGGGATCCCTCCGGCGCCCCGCGGCGTTCCCCAGATCGAGGTGACGTTCGACATCGATGCCAACGGGATCCTGCACGTGTCGGCCAAGGACAAGGCCACGGGCAAGGAGCAGAAGATCCGGATCGAGGCCTCCTCGGGCCTGTCGGACAACGAGATCGACCGTATGGTGAACGAGGCCGAGGAGCACGCAGAGGAGGACGAGAAGCGCCGCGAGGAAGTCGAGGCCCGCAACAAGCTCGATTCCCTCGTCTACCAGACCGAGAAGAACCTCGAGGACTGGAAGGACGCCCTGGACGAGGAGGGCAAGTCGGCCATCGACTCGGCCCTCGAGCGGGGTCGGAAGGCCCTCAAGGAGGGGAGCCACGAAGAAATCGTCGCGGCCACCGAGGCGATCCAGAAGGCCGCGCAGGAAGCGGCTCAGAAGATGTACGCCCGGGCCGGCGCCCAGCAGCAGGGTGCGGACGGCGGCGCCGCCGGGGCGCAGGCGGAGACCGAGGCGGGGCCCGAGGACGAGGAGGTCGTCGAAGCCGACTACGAGATCGTGGACGACAAGGAGTAACACCCATCCGCGGTCGCGGCGGCGCCTGGCGCCGCCGCAGCTAGCGGCCCGCCGGGCCCACGAGGGCGGCGCGTGCACGCGCCGCCCTCGCTCTTACCGGCCGGCAGCGGGGCTGGCCACGGGCCCGACCGGGGCATTAGGTACGACTCCTGCAAACCGGGGCAGGGTCGCGATCGCGACCGGGCAACGCTCTCAGGGGTATGCCGGTCCAACCAAGCGAGACGGCTCGACAAGCGAACGGCACGCGCCCTTCGGCTGGACCGGGCGCTTCGGCTTCCAACGACAGGATAGACGAGCTCATGAAGGACGGACTTCGATCCAAGATCAACGTGGTGCTGACGGCCGTGGTGGCGTTCGGCGTGGGGATCGGCGTCGCCTCGGGCCTCCACCTCACGCCCGAGTCCTACGCCGCCAGCGGCAACGGCCATATCGACGTTCAGAACGGGGCGCCGCCGGAGCTCAAGGCTCAGCTACAGGACGCTACCTTTCAGGATGGCTTCGCGGCCGTGGCCAGGGCGGTCTCCCCGGGCGTGGTCACGATCCAGGTGGAAGAGCAGCCCTCAGCCCAGCAGGGCATGCGCATCCCCAACCCCTTCCGTGACTTCTTCGGAAATCCAGACGAGCGGCAGCAGCCCGACACGGTCTACCAGGAGGCGAGCGGCTCCGGATTCATCATCAGCCCGGACGGCTACATCGTCACGAACAACCACGTGGTCGAGAATGCCCAGACCATCACGGTGATCCTGGCCGACCAGCGCACGTTCAAGAACGTGAAGCTCGTGGGCCGCGATCCGACGACGGACGTGGCCCTCCTGAAGATCGACGCCAAGGACCTGCACCCCGTTCCGCTCGGAGACAGCGACAGCACGCAGGTGGGCGACTGGGTCCTGGCCATCGGAAGCCCGGGCTTCCCCGGCGCCGGCATCCTCCGCAGCACGGTCACCGCGGGGATCGTGAGCGCCAAGAACCGCTCGATCGGCATTCTGGCACAGCGCTTCCAGCAGCAGCGGGGCCAGGACGGGCGCCAGCAGGCCGTGAATCCCACCATCGAGGACTTCATCCAGACCGACGCGGTCATCAATCGCGGCAACTCGGGCGGCCCTCTCGTCAACGCCAGGGGCGAGGCGGTCGGCATGAACACGGCCATCATGAGCGCCACCGGCTACTACCAGGGCTACGGGTTCGCGGTCCCCATCGACCTGGTCCGCAGCGTGGTGGACGATCTGATCAAGTACGGCAAGGTGCGGCGTCCGGTGCTGGGCGTTCTCGTCAACGCCGTCAGCCCGGAAGACGCCAAGTACTACGGCCTGAATAGCATCCACGGTGCCAAGGTCGAGGACTTTTCGGGGCAGGACAGCCCCGCCAAGAAGGCCGGGATCGAGGCCGGCGACATCATCGTCTCGGTGAACGGCGAACCGATCCAATCGGTGCCGGACCTGCAGACCAAGATTCGCAAGTACGAGCCCGGTCAGAAGGTCGAGGTGGAGGTGGTCCACCGAGCCGCCGGGCACAAGCGCGCGACCCTGGAGATCACGCTGGGCGAGGCTTCCACCCCGAGCGGCACCACCTCCGAAAGCGCCTCGAGCGCGGAGACCGACAACCCGCTGGGCATCCAGGTGGAGGAGATCAGCGCGGATGTGCGTCAGCAGCTCCAGATGCCGGACAACGTACAGGGCGTGATGGTGACCGACGACAGTCCCCGCGGGGCCCTGGACCAGGCGCTCTCAGCGCACGCCCGCGGGACGATCATCCAGGACATCAACGGCACAACGATCCGGAGCGTGTCGGACTACGATCAGGCGATCAAGAGTCTGAAGCCCGGACAGGTAGCCAACATCAAGCTCTACAGCCCGCGGAGCGGACAGCAGACCTTCGTGACGGTCGAGGTGCCCCAGAAGAAGAACTGACCGCGAGGGGCACCGGGGACGTCGCCCTCTCCACGAGCGGCGCGCGGAGGCCGGGGGGCTCGGACGAGCTCCGCGGCCTTCGTGTCTGGGTTCGGGACGCCGGCTGCAGCGAAGCGGTTCGTGGTTTCGGAACGCTGGACCTTCCCGCCTCGCCGGGCTAACGTCCGGGGGTAGATGTGGGGCCGAGGCGCGCGAAAGTGGCGGAACCGGTAGACGCGCCAGCCTTAGGAGCTGGTGGCCGACACGGCCGTGGGGGTTCGAGTCCCCCCTTTCGCATGCGGGCGCGAGTCCGCGTCGCCGACCGCACGGCAGGATGGGAGCGCAGGACGAGACGATGACAGCCAACGAGGGACTCCACGGGGCCGCGGGCCTGGAGGTCGAGATCGAGGAGGGCGAGGCCTGGCGCCGTCGCCTCAGGATCACGGTCTCGCCCGCGCGCGTGGCCACGACGCGCTCCAGGGAGAAGGAGCGCCTGGCCCGCAGCGTCCGCCTCAAGGGCTTCCGTCCCGGCCGGATCCCCTCGGAGGTGGTCGAGCAGCGCTTCGGCCCGGCCATCGACGACCGGACCATCCGTCGACTGGTCGAGGACGCCTATCGGGAGGCGATCGAGGGCCACGACCTCCACCCGGTGGGCGAGCCCGAGATCGCGGACGTCGAGTACCAGGAGGGGGAGAGCCTCTCCTTCGAGGCCGAGTTCGAGATCGTCCCCGAGCTGCGGCTGGACCGGACGAGCGGCTTCCGGATCGACCAGCCACCCGTCGAGGTCGAGGATGCCGAGGTCGAGCGCCTCATGGACCGCATCCGGTATGACCAGGCGATGTGGGAGCCGGTCGAGCGCCAGCCCGAGGACGGAGACATGGTCTCGGTCCGCATCGGCCCGGTGGCCGAGCCGGAGACGGAGCTCCGGCCGTATCGCTTCGAGCTGGGTCAGGGCCGGGCCATCGAGGGCGTGGAGGCGGCCATCCGGTCGCTCGCGCCCGGGGAGTCCGGGGAGTTCGAGGTCCAGTACCCCGATGACTTCGACGACCCGGAGCTCGCGGGGGCCACGCGAGAGCTCCGGGTCGAGCTCGACGAGGTGAAGCAGAAGGGGCTGCCACCCCTCGACGACGAGTTCGCGCGCTCGGTGGGAGACTTCGACACCCTGGAGGCGCTTCGCGACGCCGTGCGCGATGACCTCCATCGTCACGCCGAGGAGGAAGCCGAGGAGACGGTGCGTCAGAAGCTGCTGGACGCCATCGCCGAGGCCAACCCGTTCGAGATGCCGCGGGGGATGGTGGAGCGATACCTGGACCGTATCATCGAGGCACCCGAGAACGCCGACCGGGAGCGCGTGGAGCAGGCTCGCCGGCAGGTGTACCCGAGCGCCGAACGCCACCTCCGTCGGCAGCTCATCCTGGACCGGCTGCTCGAGGAGGGCGAGTACGACGCCACGGAGGAGGAGCTGGACGCCCGGCTCGCCGAGCTCGGCGAGAAGCGAGGCATCGAGCCCCGCGATTTGCGGCGGAGGCTACAGCGGGACAAGCAGTTGGACAGGCTGCGGCGTCAGCTGGCGGTGGAGAAGGTGTTCGAGGAGCTGAAGCGGCGCTCGAACCTGACTTGATACCTCGGCCCGGCCCCGCACGAGAGTAGCGATCACCCCGCCCGGGAGGGACTTGGCCGGCGACCGGGAGTTCGGAACCCTTTCCCGCGGACGGGTACGAAGACCGGTGCGCGGCAGAGCGATCGAAACCACCCGGACGATGGAACGAGGCACATGACGATCTACGCCCCCTACGTGATCGAACGCTCCAGCCGGGGCGAGCGAAGCTACGACATCTTCTCGCGCCTGCTCATGGACCGCATCGTGTTCCTGGGCACGCCGATCAACGACAACGTGGCGAACATCATCATCGCCCAGCTCCTCTTCCTCCAGGCGGAGAACCCCGACAAGCCGATCCACCTCTACATCAACTGTCCGGGAGGCGGAGTCTATTCCGGCCTCGCCATCTACGACACGATGCAGTACCTGACGGCCCCCGTCGCCACCACGTGCATGGGCATGGCTGCCTCGATGGGCGCGGTCCTGCTCGCGGCGGGAGATCACGGGCGGCGCTCCGCTCTGCCCAATTCCCGGATCATGATCCACCAGCCCTCGAGCGGCGCGCAGGGCACCGCGGCCGACATCGAGATCCAGGCCAAGGAGATCCTCTACGCACGTGAACGGCTCAACAAGATCCTCTCGGACCACACCGGGCAGCCGATCGACAAGGTGGCCGACGACGTGGACCGGGATCGCTTCATGTCGCCCGAGGAGGCGCTAGACTACGGGATCATCGACCGGGTGACGGAGAGGAAGGACGAGGTCGAGCGCAACGGCACGGGCTCGTAATCCGGCGGATCGCGTGAAGCGAGCCGATCCCTGGAGCGAAGGGCTCCGCCGGGCGAACGCAGGGAGGTAAGTTCATGCCGGGCAACGACAAACATCTCCGCTGCTCCTTCTGCGGCAAGTCGAAGGATAGCGTCGAGAAGTTCATATCCGGCCCGAACGTCTACATCTGCAACGAGTGCATCGCGCTCTGCAACGAGATCCTGGCCGAGGAGGAGGAGCGCGACTCCACGGCCGCGTTCACCGAGATCCCCACTCCCGCGGAAATCAAGACCGCGCTGGACGAGTACGTCATCGGGCAGGAGGATGCCAAGAAGACGCTCTCGGTGGCGGTCTACAACCACTACAAGCGGATCAACAACCAGGGCCTGATCGACGATATCGAAATCGAGAAGTCGAACATCCTGCTCCTGGGCCCGACAGGGGTCGGCAAGACGCTCCTGGCGCAGACGCTCGCCCGTATGCTGCAGGTCCCGTTCACGATCGCCGACGCCACCACACTGACCGAAGCGGGTTACGTCGGCGAGGATGTCGAGAACATCCTGGTGCGGCTCCTCCAGGCCGGCGAGTACAACGTGGCCGAGTGCGAGCGCGGCATCATCTACATCGACGAAATCGACAAGATCGCTCGCAAGAGCGAGAACCCGTCGATCACGCGGGACGTGTCCGGCGAGGGCGTGCAGCAGGCCCTTCTCAAGATCCTCGAGGGCACCGTGGCTTCCGTCCCGCCCCAGGGCGGTCGGAAGCACCCGCAGCAGGAGTACATCCAGATCGACACGCGGAACATCCTGTTCATCTGCGGCGGCGCCTTCGATGGGCTCGAGGAGATCATCGAGACGCGGCTCGGGAAGCGGCAGATCGGGTTCTCCGCCGGCGACGACAGTGATCGGAGGGCGTTCGACGACGACACGAATCCTCTGGGCTGGGTCGAGCCGGAGGATCTGCTGCGGTACGGGCTGATTCCCGAGCTGGTGGGACGACTGCCCGTGCTGTGCGCCCTGCACGACCTGGACGAGGACGCCCTGGTCGACATCCTCCAGAAGCCCAAGAACGCCCTGGTGAAGCAGTACACCAAGATGGTGGAGTTGGAAGGCGTCGGGCTGACCTTCGATCCAGAGGCGCTGCGGGCCATCGCCCGGAAGACGATCGACCGCGGGACCGGCGCCCGTGGTCTTCGGGCGGTCCTGGAGCAGGTGATGCTCGACGTGATGTACGAGCTTCCGGATCGGCCCGACGTTCACGAGGTCGTGATCACTCCCGAGACGATCGAGGAGGGCGCCGAGCCGCTCCTTCTTCTCGGCAGGGACGCCGAGCGCAAGGAGGCGTGAGCCGCGGCCGGGTCGGCCGCGGCAGCGCCACCTTCGCAGGGGCCGTCCGCGAGCCGGGGGACCCTCTTCCCAGCCGGCTCCCCCAGCTGGCTTTCATAGGCCGCTCCAACGTGGGGAAGTCCAGCCTGATCAACGCCCTCCTGGGCAGGAAGAGCCTGGCGCGGGTATCGCGTACGCCCGGGCGGACCCGAGAGATCCATTTCTACGACGTCGCGGGTCACTTCTGCCTGGTGGACCTCCCGGGGTACGGCTTTGCGCGGGTCCCCCCGGAGGTCCGCCAGGCCTGGCGGCCGCTCATCGACAGCTACCTGGCCACGAGCCCCGGGCTCGTGGGCGTCGTCCTCCTCCTGGACGCCCGCCGCGGGGTGTCCTCCGACGATCGAGAGATGCTGGACCAGCTGGCGGCGCTCGAAACGCCGACCCTGTTCGCCCTCACCAAGGTCGACAAGCTCAACCGGACGGAGCGCCGGGAGGCGGTGGCCTCGGCTCTGGAGACGCTCGGGGTCCCGGCCGATCAGCTGGTGGCCACCTCGGCCGTGACGGGCGAGGGAACCGACACGCTCTGGGAAAGCGTCCTCGCGGCGGCCGAGGGCCCCTGAAGCACCATCCAGGCACCGCACCCCGGTCCCGCCCATCCACCTACAGCTCGATCTCGTACTCCCTGAGCTTCCGATACAGGGTTCGCTCACCGATTCCGAGTTTCTCGGCGGCCTTGCGGCGGTTTCCGCCCACGTCCCGGAGCGTGGCGATGATCGCCTCGCGCTCCAGCTCGGACATCGTCATGCCCGGATGGAACTCGATCGTCGGCTCCTCGGGCTCATCCTCGAATTCGGACTCGTCGAGCACGGCCGGGATCTCGATCTCGGTGCCGTGGCCCACTTCGCCGCCGAGGAGCTCCGGGTGCGTGTCGCGGTAGCGCTCGAACTCCCGGCGCAGGTCTTCCACGTCCATCTTGAGATCGATCAGCGTGTGGAAGATGAACTCCATCTCGGGTATCTGCTCCCCGCCTCCTCCGGCCGGCACCACCGAGGTCTCGCGCGAGGCGCCGCCGGCCCACACCGGGAGGAGCGCGCGCCCGCGACCGTGCCGGATCTCACCGGGGATGTCCTCGGCCCGGATCGTGGAGCCCGGTGCCAGGACCACCATGGACTCCACCAGGTTCCGGAGCTCCCGGACGTTACCGGGCCAGTCGTAGTCCAGCAGAATCTCCATAGCCTCGGACGTGAGGCCCTTGAACTCGCGGTCGTGCGCCAATGTGAACTCGCGGATGAAGCGGCGCACGAGGATCGGGATGTCCGTCCGGCGCTCCCGGAGCGGAGGGAGTTCCACCTGGAGGACGTTGAGCCGGTAATAGAGGTCCCGCCGGAAGGCCCCTCCGTGCACCGCCCTCTTGAGGTCCCGGTTCGTCGCGGTGATCACGCGCACGTTGACCTCGATCTCCTGGTCGCCCCCCACGCGCATGAAGCGCCGCTGCTCCAGGACTCGAAGGAGCCGCGTCTGGGTGGGCGGCGGCATCTCGGCCACCTCGTCCAGGAAGATCGTGCCTCCATCCGCAAGCTCGAACATGCCCTGGCGGCGGGACGTGGCCCCGGTGAACGCCCCCTTCTCGTGTCCGAACAGCTCCGACTCGAGAAGGGACTCGGGCAGGGCGGCGCAGTTCACCGCGATGAAGGCCTTGCCCCGGCGCTGCGAGTAGCGATGGATGGCCCGGGCCACCAGCTCCTTCCCGGTGCCGCTCTCCCCGGTCAGGAGAACGGTGGAGTTGACGGGCGCGATGAGATGGATGCGCTCCAGGACATCCCGAACCGCCCGGGTACGGCCGATGATGCCGGTCTCCAGCTGCACCCGATAGCGCTGGAGCTCCTGGCCCAGCACCACCCGCATCTCCTCCGGATCCGGAGGCGAGACCACTGCGGCGTCGAGGTCGTGAAGGGCCGCCTCTTCGCCGGGAGCCTCCGTCCCGGACGGGAGGATGGCCAGGACGGGTGGACGTGGAATGAGCTCGTCGAACAGGTGGCGCATCGCCAGCGCCCGGTCCGCGTCCGGCGGAGAGGTCACGACGAGCGCGATGTCCTCCTCCGCCGAACGGCGTCGGCTCTCCAGCTCGCGCGCCGTCTCCACCATCTCGACGACGTGGTCGTCCGCTTCCAGCGCCTCGCGCGCCGCGACCGCCGCCTCCAGCTGTCCGGTTTCTATGAAGACGCGAGCCAACGCAGCCTCTTGCTGGGAATTCGGTGGACGTGGCCCAGGCGGCGGAGCCTCAGGCCCGTCCGTTCAACCGGCCGTCCCTCGGCCGGAATGGGGACTGCATCCGCCCCGCAGGATCTCGACGGCATGCCCGACCAGCGGGTCGATGGCCGCCAGGCCGTCCGTCACGCCCGAAGGGCTGCCGGGGAGGTTCAGTACGAGCGAGGAGCCGCGCAGTCCGGCCACGCCGCGACCGAGGTCGACGAAGGGCACCTCGGCCCGACCAGCCGCCCGGATCCGCTCGGCCACGCCCGGCGCTTCACGCTCGATCACGGCCCGGGTCGCTTCCGGGGTCACGTCCCGCGGTGAGAACCCGGTGCCACCGGTGGTGACCACCAGCTCACACTCCACGACATCCACGAGCTCGAGGAGCGCCCGGACGATCCGGGTTCGTTCGTCGGGGACGACCATGCGCCGTCCCAGCGTCCAGCCCCGCTCCGCCACCCACCGGGCGATCCGGTCTCCCGAGAGGTCGTCGCGGGCCCCGGCCGCGACGCCGTCCGACACCGTGAGGATGCCGACCCTCGTGGTGGACCCCGTCTCCGCACCGGCCGAGCCCGCGGCCTCGGGGGCCTCCCCGGTCTTCGTCCGGCCGTTCACCGCTTGAGCGACCCGTCCCGGTAGAAGGGCATCGCCTCGACCCTGCCCGGGACTTCCTCACCCCGGATCACGACCGCGATCTCGTCACCCGGCTGGGCCTCGATCGGCAGATAGGCCGTCCCGATCCCGTAACCGAGCGTAGGGCTCACGGTCCCGCTTCGCACGGGACCCGCGTCGCCGCCGTGGAAGCGTACCGGGTAGCCGGCCCGCGGGAAGCCTCTCTCGGTGAGCCGGAATCCCCGTAGTCGCCGGACCAGGCCTTCTTCCTTCTGCCTCCGGAGCGCTTCGCGTCCGATGAACGGGCCCTTGTCCAGCTTCACCAGCCAGCCGAGACCGGCCTCGAGCGGCGTGGTCTTGCGGTCGATGTCGTTGCCGTACAGCGCATACCCCATTTCGAGCCGCAGGGTGTCGCGCGCCCCCAGTCCGGCCGGTACCAACCCGGCATCCTCCCCCGCCTCCAGCAGCCGTCTCCACGTGACCACTGCATCGCCGGCGGCCAGGTAGAGCTCGAAGCCATCCTCGCCCGTGTACCCGGTCCGGCTGATGACGGCGGGGACCTCTCCTACCGTCCCCTCCACGTAGCGATAGAACCCGATCGGGTCCAGCGGCTCGGAAGCCAGCGGCTGGAGGATCTCGGTCGCCCTCGGTCCCTGCAGCGCCAGGAGGGCGATTTCGTCGCTCCGGTCGCGTATCTCCGCGTCCGCGTCCCCGGCCTGCCGGGACAGGTGGGCCCAGTCACCGGTGATGTTCGCGGCGTTGACGACGAGGCGGAAGCGCTCCTCGCCCATGCGATAGACGACCAGATCGTCCACGATGCCCCCGTCCTCGAGGCACATGGCGCTGTACTGCGCCTGCCCGACGGAGAGTCGCTCCGGATCGTTGGTCGTGATCCGGGACACGAGCTCCAGCGCCCCCGGGCCCTTCACCTCGAACTCTCCCATGTGCGACACGTCGAACAGTCCCGCCGCCGTGCGAACCGCCTCGTGCTCGGCCCGGATCCCGGTCGGGTACTGGACCGGCATGGCGAATCCCCCGAAGGGGACGAGCTTGGCCCCGAGACGGACGTGCTCCTCGTACAGGGGCGTCTTTCGAGGCGCCCCGCTCTCCCGTGCCTGCGTCATCACGTCTCCCGTTCCTGTCTCGATCCGTACCTCAACCGCCCAGCAGCCCGACCAGAAGCGCCTTCTGCACGTGTAGCCGGTTCTCCGCCTCGTCCCACACCCGCGAGCGGGGACCATCGATCACCGCGGTCGCCACCTCCTCGCCCCGGTGGGCGGGCAGACAGTGCAGGAAGATCGCGTCGGAAGCGGCCGCGCGCATGAGGGCCTCATCCACGACCCAGCCCTGGAAGTCCCGTTGGCGCCGCTCCGCCTCGTCCTCCTGCCCCATCGAGGCCCACACGTCGGTGGTCACCACCCGGGCGCCCCCGGCGGCGGCCGCGGGAACGCGCTCCAGGCGAACGACTCCGGCGTCCCGACCGGCCGCCAGGACCTCCGGGTCCGGGTCGTAGCCCTCCGGGCAGGCCAGCCGCAGGTCCAGCCCCAGCTTCACCGCGGCATGGATCCACGAGTTGGCCATGTTGTTGCCGTCGCCGATCCAGGCCACCGACATGCCGGCCAGCTCCCGGCCGAACGCCTCCTGGATGGTCATGAGGTCGGCCATCACCTGGCAGGGGTGCAGCAGGTCGGTGAGACCGTTGATCACCGGTATCGATCCGTGCTGCGCCAGGTCCTCCACGTCGGACTGGGCGAAGGTCCGGATCATGATGCCGTCCAGGTATCGCGACAGAACCCGCGCCGTATCGCCGATCGGCTCTCCGCGGCCCAGCTGGATGTCCCGGGACGAGAGGAAGAGGGCGTGTCCTCCCAGCTGGTACATCCCGGCCTCGAAGGAGACCCGCGTCCTGGTCGAGCTCTTGGCGAAGATCATTCCCAGGGTCCGGCCCTCGAGCGGCCGGTACGCCGGGTCTCTCCCCCTGGCCTTCAGCTCGGCGCCCCGCCGCAGCGCGGCCAGCAGTCGATCGGCCTCCCAGTCGCCGATGGACAGGAAGTGCCGCTGGCGATCGAATTCCGTCACGTGTGCTCTCCCGGTGTGTTCGGTTGACTATGCCCGACCGAGCCAGGCCCCGACCAGCAGCATGATCAGCAGGACGAAGGCGAGGCCGGCTTCGCTCCAGTCGCGCTCGCGGGCATACTGGACGACGGCGACCACCATGGCCAACAGGGGAGCCGCCAGCAACAAGCCCACCCCGACGAGGCCGACCAGGTGGAGTCTCCGGTCCAGCAGCGTCACCGCCAGCGCCGCCCCCGCGGCGCGGGTCGCCCAGCGCAGGAGGAGCGCCAGGCGCTCGTGGGTCGGGGTGCGGTCGCCCCACGGCCGGAGGTCTCCGCGCCCGCCGTCCGTTCCGGCGTCCACCGGGTCCCGCTCCGGGCTTCCCACGCTCACCGGGCCGTACCGCCGAACGCCCGCCAGGTCATCTCGGCGGCCACGTACAGCAGCACCGCCACGAGGACCAGGCGCACCCACAGGCCGGGTACCCGCCGGCTCACCCGGGAGCCGAGGGTGCTCCCGGCGAGGACTCCCAGCGCCACCGGTGCCGCGTACACGAGCACGATGTCCCCCCGCGCCCAGTAGATCCAGGCACTGGCCGAGGCTGTCAGGCCGACCATGAACGAGCTCGTGGCGGTGGCCACCTCGAGCGGGATTCCCATGACCGCGTGGAGGATGGGCACCTTCGCGAAGCCGCCCCCGATTCCCAGCAGCCCGGAGGCGACGCCAGCTCCGGCGGAGGCGCCCATGCCGACAGCCATGTGGCGGACCTCCGCCGGGCCGGTCACGGTCGAGGGCCCCCCGGTCCCCCCGCCCACGAGCGCCGCGGCCGCGTACAACACCGCGGCGGAGAACAGGAGATAGAGCACGTGAGGCGGGACGAGTGCGGCACCGAGGCTCCCGGCGATCGCGCCGCCGACCGCCATGACCTCCAGACGGAGGGCGAGGGGCATGTCCACGCGGCCCTCGCCAAGGTAGACCGCGGCCGATCCGGCCGAAGTGGCCACCACCCCGAGGAGGCTGGCGCCCACCGCCTGACGCACGGGGACACCGAACAGGAGCAGCAGCCCCGGCACGATGAACACCCCGCCCCCGATGCCCACGATGCTCCCGACGAACCCGGCACCGAAGCCGAGCCCGAGGAGAGCGAGGGACGTCACCGGAACGACACCCCGGCCGGGGTGACGGAGGTCTCGGGAGGGGTCACGGCGGCCTTCCCGCCGGGTCCAGGGGGCGGCGCGTGCGCCGTCACAGGATGTATCGGCGCAGGTCCTCGTCCTGCGCGATGCCCTCCAGGCGCTCCCGGACGAAAGCGCCGTCGATCGCGATGACGCGGTCCGCGTCCGGGTCGGGCAGATCGAACATGACCTGCTCGAGCACGGTGGTGAGAACCGTGTGGAGGCGGCGGGCTCCGATGTTCTCCAGGCGCTCGTTCACCTCCGCCGCGATGCGCGCCAGCTCCTGGATCGCCTCCTCGCTGAAGCGGAGCTCGACCCCCTCGGTGCCGACGAGGGCCCGGTACTGGCTGAGGAGCGCGTTCCGCGGCTCGCTCAGGATGCGGGCGAAGTCGTCGGCCCCCAGGCTCCGAAGCTCGACCCGGATCGGGAAGCGCCCCTGTAGCTCCGGGATGAGGTCGGACGGGGAGGCGACGTGGAAGGCGCCGGCCGCGATGAACAGGATGTGGTCCGTGTCCACGAGGCCGTACTTCGTCGGCACCGTCGAGCCCTCCACGATAGGGAGAAGGTCGCGCTGCACCCCCTCCCTGGACACGTCGGCGCCGGTCCCCCCACGCTCGCCCGCCACCTTGTCGAGCTCGTCGAGGAAGATGATACCCATGTTCTCGGCGCGGTCGAGTGCCTCGTCGATGACCTCGTCCATGTCGACCATGCGGTCGAGCTCTTCGGAGAGCAGGATCCGGCGAGCCTCGGCGACGGTGACCTGACGGCGCCGCGTCTTCTTGGGGAGCATGTCCTGGAGGACTTCCCCGACGTTCCAGTCCAGCCCCTCCATGCCGGGAGCGTTCATGTCGAGGAGGGGGACGGAGCTCTCGCTCACCTCGACTTCGACGGTCCGGTCCTCGAGCTTCCCGTCGCGCAGCAGCGCGCGGAGCTTGTCGCGCGTTCGGCGCCGGCGTGCCGGACCCGCCTCCCTACCCTCCCCTCCCTCCCGGGTCGGCGTCCCGAACGGCTCCACCGAGGCCTCGTCCGTGTCTTCCTCACGAGCCTCACCGCTCGCGGATACGACGAAGGTGCGCAGCCTCGACTCGGCGGTCTCCACCCCCGGACCGGCGTCGCCGTCCGGCGGCGTGGCAGGCTGTGGGCCCTCGGCCACCGGAGGTAGCAGGAGGTCGAGAAGCCGCTCCTCCACCCGCCCTTCCGCCGGGCCCCGTACCGCCTCCTCGCGCTCCCCCCGCACCATGTTGACGGCGATGTCGACCAGATCGCGGACCATGGACTCGACGTCCCGGCCCACGTAGCCCACCTCGGTGAACTTGGAAGCCTCGACCTTGATAAACGGCGCACCGGCCAGCCGCGCCAGACGGCGGGCGATCTCCGTCTTCCCGACCCCAGTGGGACCGATCATGATGATGTTGTTGGGCAGGATCTCGTCGCGAAGCTCGTCCTCGACCTGCTGCCGGCGCCACCGGTTGCGCAGTGCGATCGCCACCGCCTTCTTGGCCTCGTCCTGGCCGATGATGTAGTGGTCCAGCTCCCGGACGATCTCCCTGGGCGTCCACTGCCCCGGAGCGCCCGACTCCTCCGCAGGGCTCACTCCATCGGCGCGCCCGTCCCGGTCTCCGTCGAATTCGGTCACGCTGTCCAGCGATCCTCCCCGTGGTGTGCTGTCGGCGCGGCCCGAGAGCTCGGGGCGCGTGCCGCCGGGCTCGAGCCGGTCACTGACCTTCGAGCTCCAGCACGGTGATCTCCCGGTTGGTGTAGATGCAGATGTCGGCCGCGAT
>Ga0307419_10000217_pt1 | contig 27080 bp, 25 predicted proteins | sample SalMarWE160230MG_2_FD_202512 | JGI IMG/M metagenome (GOLD analysis project Ga0307419, IMG submission 202512) | Salt marsh sediment microbial communities from the Plum Island Ecosystem LTER, Massachusetts, United States - WE1602-30 | ecosystem: Environmental > Aquatic > Marine > Intertidal zone... | reverse complement strand
CGCCGGCGGTCATACCTTCTCTCCCTCGACCCGGAGCGTGTACAGGAAGCGCTTGGTGATGTCGGTCACGTCGAGACCCACCACGCGGTCCGTGGTCGCGTAGACGTTGGTCCGGCCGTGCTCCCGGTCCAGCCGGAGTTCCGCCCGGCCGATCTCGCCCTCGAACACGAGATGCTCCGGCTCGTCCACCACCAGCTCCATGCTCGTATTGCGAGCGAAGAAGCGCCGCGCCCGGTCGAGCACTTCCGTGGGCGGCATCCGGGTCATCGTCACGTAACGCATGGGGCGTGAAACTCGCCCGCCCGCGGAGGGTCGTCAACCCGGCGTTTTCGCGTGCGCTCGCGCCGGCGTATCCTCCCGGGGACTCCGGGCCGGGGAGCACGGGGGACTCCGAACGGGGGGGCGCGACGGACCAGGCGAAGGGCGGCCGCCGGCCGCACGGGAGGGTGGAGACCGCGCTCGGGGCGGCCGCTCTGGCTGCGTCCACGGCGCTCGCCGCGGCCGGAGTGCAGCCGGTCCGCGACTGGTACTTCCAGTTCGCCTGGGTTCCGACGCTCCTCCTCCTGGACGGCGGCCTGGCGCTCCGCACCGGGAGCGCTCCGCTGGCCGCCCGCCCGCGGCTCGCCCTGTCCGTGTGGTTCTGGTCGGGGCCCACCTGGTACCTGTTCGAGCTCCTGAATCTCAGGATGACGGACTGGTACTACGTGTTCGTTCCGGAGCGGGCCGCGCTCCGGTGGCCCGGAACCTTCATCGCGTTCGCCACCGTGCTTCCGGCCATCCTCCTGGCCCACCACTGGATGGACCAGCTGGGCGTGGCCCGCGGGTGGGGCCGGCCCCCGTTCCGCGTGGGCAGGCGGCACTACGCCGTCTGCCTGACGCTCGGAGCGGCCTTCGTCGTGCTGGCGCTGGCGTGGCCGCTCGCATTCTTCCCGCTCGTGTGGGGCGCCTCGACCCTGCTCCTGGAGCCGTTCAACCACTCCCGCGATCCGTCCACCTCGCTCCTGGGCGACCTGGCCAGGGGCAGCTGGACCCGGATCGTGCGGCTCCTGGCGGGCGGCGCGGGGATCGGCCTCCTGTGGGAGGGCTTCAACCGCCTGGCCGGCGCCCGCTGGATCTACACGGTCCCCGGGCTCGAGCACCTCAAGCTGTTCGAGATGCCCCTCCCGGGCTTCCTGGGATTCCCGGTGTTCGCCCTCGACTGCTTCGTGATCTACCATGCGCTCGTCCACCTGGACGTGGCGCTGCCGGGGTGGAGCGGGACAGTCCCGGGGTCGGGTGCCCGAGGAGAGAAGAGGATCCCGCTCCGGCCGGCGCGCGTCGCGTTCGCCGCCGCGCTGGCGCTCCTGTTCTGCGCCGCGGTGCAGGTGGGGCTCGACCGGTGGACGGTGGACTCGGTGGCGCCGCGACTGGAGCGGCTCCCGGGGCTCGAGGCCGGGGATCCGGCCCTCCTGCGCTCCGCCGGTCTCGGCTCGGTCCGCGGCCTGGCGGCGGTGGACTCGGACGTGGTGGCGGCGCGCGCGGGCGTGACGCCGGCACGCGCCGGCGCTCTCGTCCGGGCCGCCCGGCTGGCCGCGCTGCGCGGCATCGGCACGCGAAACGCATCGGCCCTGTGGCGCGGGGGGATCCGGAGCGTGTGCGATCTGGCCGCGGCGTCGCGGGAGCGGGTCTCCGCGCTGGTGCGGACCCGGCCGGCGGGGGGGACACCCGGCGGAGCTCCCCGCATCGGCGCCCGGGCCGGAAAGCCCGCGCGCGTCCGAGTGTGGCTCCGGGCGGCGACCGAGAGATGCGCCGCCGCCCTGGGGAGCCGCGTCGACGCGGCTCGCGGTCCCGAGGGCCGGGCCGAGGATGGCCGCGACACCGAACGCGAGAGAAAGGACGGCGGGAGATGATGGACGGGAAGAAGCTCGAGCGCTGCTCCAGCTACGTCGAAGCTCTGTATGCGCCCGAGACGGAGACGATGCGGTGGGTCCGGGAGGAGCTCGAGGCGCGCGGACTGCCACTGATCCAGGTCTCGGCGCTCGAGGGCCGGCTCCTGGCCCTCCTGGCCGCCATGGCCGAGGCCCACAGGTTGCTCGAGATCGGGACGTTGGGCGGCTATTCGGGGCTGTGGCTCCTGTCGCTCCTCCCCTCGGATGCCCGGCTGGTGACCCTCGAGAAGGAGCCAGAGCACGCCGACCTGGCGCGCGAGGCCATGACCCGGGCCGGGGAGACGTCACGGGCCGAGGTGCGCCTCGGAGATGCGCGCGAGACCCTGGAGGACCTCGCGGACCGGGCGTCCTTCGACGTCGTCTTCATCGACGCCGACAAGGAGAGCTATCCGTTCTATTTCGAGACCACGTCCGGGCTCGTGCGCCCGGGCGGCCTCCTCCTCGCCGACAACACGCTGTGGCGGGGGAGGGTGACGGACCCGAGCGACGATGCGCCCGCCAACGTGGCCATGCGGGCCTTCAACGGCGCCGTGGCCGAGGACGATCGCTTCGACGCCCTCATCCTCCCCATCCGCGACGGGCTCACGGTGGCCCGGAGGCGCGCGTGAGCGGCGCGGGCCGGGAGGCCGCCCCGTTCGGCCGCTTCTTCCTGCCCGGTCCCACCGAGGTCCGGCCCGAGGTGCTCGAGGCGCAGGCGCGCCCGGTGATCCCGCACCGCGGGCCGGCCATGCGGGAGCTGTTCGCGGGCCTGCAGCCGGGGCTCCGGCGGCTGTTCGGGACCACCGGCCGGCCGGTGATCCTGTCGACCTCCTCCTCGACCGGTCTCATGGAGGCGGCCGTCACGAGCCTGAGCCGGCGGCGCATCCTCTGCCTGGTGTGCGGCGCGTTCGGGGACCGCTTCCACGACATCGCGGAGCTCACGGGGCGGTCGGCGGATCGGCTCGAGGTCGAGTGGGGCTCGCCCAATCTCCCGGAGCGGCTCGCCGTCGAGCTCGAAAGGACACCCGGCCGCTACGACCTCGTGACCGTCGTCCACTCGGAGACGTCGACCGGCGTGCTGAACCCGGTGGCGGATCTCGCCGAGGTCGTGCGACGCCACGAGGACGTCCTCCTGGCCGTGGACGGCGTCTCCTCCGTGGCGGGGGCGGAGTTCCGGTTCGATGACTGGGACCTCGACTTCGCGCTCACCGGATCCCAGAAGGCCCTGGCCCTCCCTCCGGGACTGGCGCTCGGGGTGGTCTCCGAGCGGGCGCTGGCCCGGGCGCAGTCGGTGACGCCCCGGAGCTACTACTTCGACCTGGTGGACTTCGAGCGCCGCGCACGGCAGCACGAGACGACCAACACGCCGGCCGTCACCCTCCTGTTCGCCCTCGAGCGGCAGCTCCTCCGCATCGACCAGGAGGGGCTCGATGCGCGCATCGCGCGGCACGCCGCGATGGCCCGCCGGATGGCGGAGTGGGCCGCCGCGCTGGCCGATCGCACGGGAGGCGAGCTCGGGGTGCTGGCGCCCGAGGGCTACCGCTCCCCCACCGTGACGGCGCTCCGCCTCCCGGACCGGCTGCCCGGGCCCGACCTGGTCGACGAGCTGGCGCGCCGAGGGTGGGTCATCGGGGCCGGCTACGGGAAGCTCCGGGAGAGCACGGTCCGCATCGGCCACATGGGCGAGCACACGCCCGACGAGCTCGAGGATCTGCTCGCCGTCCTGGACCGGGTGATCCAGGAGGAGCTGGCCCGCTGAGCGCTCCGGAGGGCGGCACGGACACGGGCCCGGCCAGGACGGGAACGGCCCGAGGCGGCGCGCCGCGAGTGCACGCCGGCGCCGGGGCCCGGCTGCGGGTGGTGGTCGCCGAGACGCTGGAGCCCGAGGGGCTGGAGATCCTGGGGGCCGAGCCGGGGCTCGAGGTGGTCGATGTGTCGGGCGCCGACCCGGCCGCCCTCCTCGAGGCGCTGGACGGTGCGGCCGGCCTGATCGTGCGCGGCGCCACCACCGTGGACGAGGCGCTCCTCGCCGCCGCCCCCGGCCTCCGCGTGGTGGGCCGCGCCGGGGTCGGCGTGGATCACATCGACCTCGAGGGCGCCGCACGCCGCGGCGTGGCCGTCGTGAACGCCCCGAGCGGCAACACCCTCTCCACCGCCGAGCTGACCATCGGCCTCCTCCTGGCCGCGGCCCGTCACATCGCCCGGGCCGACCGCTCGATCCGCGAGGGCGCCTGGATCCGGAAGGAGCTGCGCGGCGCGCAGCTCCACGGGCGCGCCCTGGGCGTCATCGGCGCCGGGCGCATCGGCTCGGCCGTCCTCGGGCTCGGCCGGGCGTTCGGGATGGGCCTCCTGGCTTGCGACCCCTACCTGACGGCCGAGCGCCGGTCCGAGATCGGAGCCGAGTTCCTGGAGCTCGGACGGCTCCTCGAGCGGGCGGACGTGGTGAGCCTGCACGTGCCGCTGACCGAGGAGACGCGGGGCATGATCGGCGAGGCCGAGCTGGCGCGGATGAAGCCGAGCGCCTTCCTGTTGAACGCGTCGCGGGGTGAGGTGGTGGACGAGGTCGCGGTAGCCCGCGCGCTCTCGGAAGGTCGGCTGGCCGGCGCGGGGCTGGACGTCTACCCCCGGGAGCCGCTCCCGCAGGACAGCCCGCTCCGGGAGGCCCCGAACCTGGTCATGACGCCCCACCTCGGGGGGGCCACCGACGAGGCGAAGGCGGCCGTGGCGCGGGAGGTGGCGATCTCCGTCCGGGACGTTCTCCTGCGGCGAGACCTGGGGCCGGCGCTCAACCTGTAGGCCGTTCGGGCGCCGGCATCACGTCCGGCGGGCGGGTCCTGCCGCGCCCGGCAGCCCGGGCCTCAGAGCTCGGCCGCGGCGGGCGCCCAGCGTGCGGCGACTTCCTCCGGCGGGGTCGAAACGCGGCCGGGATGGAAGAGCCCGGCCAGGATCTCGACGCCGTCGACCGCGCGCGGACCGGAGCGGTTGAAGTAGGAGGAGCCGTCCACGACGAAGGCCCTCCCTTCCTCCAGCGCGCGGGGCGCGAGCCGGGCCAGCCGCTCGGCGTGCTCCTCGGCTTCCCGGCGCGACGCGCGGAGGCCGTAGCCGCACGGCATCACCACCAGCGCATCCGGGTCGAGGCCCTCCAGCGCCTCCCACTCGACCTCGCGCGAGGGGACCCCGACCTCGCCGGCCAGGTTCACGCCGCCGGCCGACCGCACCATCTCCGGCACCCAGTGCCCCGGCACGAAGGGCGGATCGAGCCACTCGATGGCCAGGACCCGCACCGGTGGGGCGCCCGCCACCGCGGCCCTCACCTCGTCGAGCCGCTCCCGGAGTCCTTCCCGCGCTTCGCGGGCCCGCTCCGCGACCCCGGCCGCCCGGCCCACGGCTTCGACCGAGTCCAGGATGTCCTCGAGCGTGTGCGCGTCCAGCGACAGCACCTCGGCGTCCAGCCCGCGGCTCTCGACCACCTGCCGGACGCCGGGCGTGGGGACCGCGCACACCTCGCACACGGCCTGGGTGAGCACCAGGTCCGGAGCCAGCGCCTCGAGCTGCTCGGCGTCGACCTCGTATACGCTGCCGTGCTCGGCCATCGCCTGGCGGACGGCCGCGTCGATCTCGCCCGAGGTGAGCTCCTCCGGGTCGAAGCGCGTGCGGCTCACCCGTGGGCGGTCCAGGACGCGATGCGGCCAGTCGCACTCGTGCGAGATCCCCACCAGGGAATCCTCGAGCCCGAGCGCGCACACGATCTCGGTGGCGCTGGCCAGGAGCGAGACGATCCTCACGGGAGCGGCCCCGGCACGCCGCTTCAGTAGGTGGGCATGGCGGGGTCGATCTCCTCGGCCCACGCCTGGATCCCGCCCGCCAGGTTGCGGGCGCGGGGGAAGCCGGCCTGCCGGAGAAAGCGCACCGCCATGCCGCTCCGGCTTCCCGTGTGGCAGTAGACGACGAGCTCGCGCTCGGGGTCGAGCTCCTCCAGGCTCCCGGGCAGGCGCGCCAGGGGGACGAGCCGCGCGCCCTGCTCCTCGAGGCTGCAGATCCGCCACTCGAAGGGCTCGCGCACGTCCAGGAGCGCCGGCACGTCGCCCGCTTCGATGCGCTCGTTGAGCTCGCCGACCGAGATCACCGGAGGGGTCTCGGCGCCGTCCTCCACCGGAGCGGGGACGCCGTCCGGGGCCGGCGCACCCTCGCAGAACGCCTCGTAGTCCACCAGCTCGGTCTGCGTCCGATGCTCGCCGCACACCGGGCAGGCGGGATCAGCCGGGATCGAAAGCTCGCGGAAGCGCATCTCGAGCGCGTCCACCAGGAGGAGCCGGCCGGCCAGGGTTCGGCCCCGGCCGAGGATGAGCTTGAGTGCCTCGGTGGCCTGGATGGTGCCCAGGATGCCCGGCAGGACTCCCAGCACGCCGGCCTCGGCGCAATTCGGCACCGACCCGGGCGGCGGGGGTTCGGGGAACAGGCACCGGTAGCAGGGGCCGCCCGGCACCCCGAACACGGAGGCCTGGCCCTCGAAGCGGAAGATCGCGCCCCACACGTCGGGGATTCCCAGCAGGATGCAGGCGTCGCTCACCAGGTAGCGGGTCGGGAAATTGTCGCTCCCGTCCACCACCACGTCCCATCCCTCCAGGAGGTCGAGAGCGTTCTCGCGGTCCAGCCGGGCCTCGAACGTCTCGATCTCGATCTCGGGGTTCAGGTCCTCGAGCCGCTCGCGGGCCGAGGCCAGCTTGGAGCGGCCCAGGCCCGCCATCCCGTGGAGGACCTGTCGGTGCAGGTTCGTGATGTCGACGTCGTCGAAGTCGACGAGCCCGATCCGGCCCACGCCCGCCGCAGCCAGGTAGAGGGCCGCCGGAGAGCCGAGCCCTCCGGCCCCGATCAGCAGGACGCGGGCGCTCTTCAGCCGGCGCTGGCCCTCCTCTCCCAGGTCCGGGATCGAGATGTGACGCACGTAGCGCCGAATCTCGTCGGGTCCGAGCGCCACCGATGAGGAGCGCCGGGCGGGGCCGGGAAGGTGCCAGCGATCGGGGGCCTCGGCCGCCATCCGGTCGAGGGCCTGAGTCGCGCTCCGCTCCGGCGGATCGGCGCCGAGGGCCCCGGCGTCGCTCATACCTCGACCGCCACCGCCCGGCGCAGGGCCGCGTAGTTCTCGCCGATCGAGCCCGGCCCGCGAAAGACCGAGGAGCCCGCCACGAGCACGTCCGCTCCCGCGTCGACGGAGAGGGTGGCGGTCTCGGGCTCGATCCCGCCGTCGACCTGCACGCGGAGTCCCGGGATGGAGCGCCGGGCCGCCATCTCCCGCACTCTCTCCACCTTGCGCAGGGCCGCGTGAATGAAGGACTGGCCACCGAACCCGGGGTTCACGGTCATCACCAGCACCAGGTCCACGAAGGGGAGGATCTCCGTGAGCGTCTCGGCCGGCGTGGACGGGTCGATCGCCACCCCGGCCTTGCAGCCCAGGAGCCGGATCTCGTGCACGTCCCGGTGCAGGTGCGGCGTGACCTCCTGGTGCACGGTGATGAGGTCGGCGCCCGCCTCCGCGAACGCCTGCAGGAACACCGCCGGGTTGTCGATCATGAGGTGGACGTCGATGAACGAGTCGCTCACCCGGCGCAGCGACTCGAGGACCGGCAGGCCGATGCTGAGGTTGGGCACGAAGTGGCCATCCATGACGTCCACCTGGAACCAGCGGGCGCCCGCCTCCTCGGCCTCGGCCACCTGCTCGCCCAGCCGCGCGTAGTCGGCGGCCAGGATGGAGGGGGCGATCACCACCCCCTGGGGCATCGGGCGACGCCCGCGCGCTGCTCCGTCGGCGCCCGCCCGGCCGGGAGAGGTGCCCTCAGACACCGTAGTCCTCGAACAGGGACTTGACCTTCGCCGTGACTTGCAGGGCCTCGTCCATGGGACGCTGCCACATGTTACGGCCGAAGATGAGGCCGGTGGCGCCGCCCTCCATCACCAGACGCCCCTTCTCGAGCAGGTCCTCGTCGCTCACCTTGCTGCCGCCCGAGAACAGGACGAGCGTGTTCTGCGCCGAGCGCGTCACCCGCCGCGCCCCGTCGGCGTAATCCCACTCCAGGTCCCGGTACTTCTGGGGCATGAGCGCGTCCTTTTCGCCCTTTTCGGGGACGTTGAGCTTCACGATGTCGGCGCCGAGCTCCATCGCTACGCGCGCTGCGTAATCTACCGCGTACAGGCAGTCTCTGCCGCCTTTGGCCTCGATAGCCGAGCCACGGGGATAGGACCACATCAGGATCGGGATGCCGTAGCGCTCCGCGTCCTGGCGCACGCGGCGAAAGTCCTCGAAGTGCCGGGACTGCTGCGGGGAGCCCACGTACATCGTGTAGCCGATCGCGTGCGCGCCGAGGCGGACCGCGTCCTCGACCGAGGCGTTGAGCGGCGAGTGCGCGTCGTCGTCGGACGGGACGTTGGTCTTCCCGTTGATCTTGAGGACCAGCGGCACTCGGCCCGCGTAGCCCGGAAAGTACTTTTCGGCGAAGCCGATCTGGCAGGCGATGGCATTGTAGCCTCCCTGCAGGGCCAGCTCGAACTGGAAGGTGGGGTCGGCGGCGCCGGGGTTCGAGAGGAAGTCCCGTGGCCCGTGCTCCAGGCCATGGTCGATCGGCAGGATGAGCAGCGTGCCGTTCCCGACCCCGTGGTTGTAGAGCAGGTCGTAGAGCCGGGCCTTCTTACCCGGCGCGAGGTTCAGGTCGTCGAGGGTGGGTCGGCGGGTCGTCGCGGGTGCTTCCGTGGCGGCCATGGCTTCTTCCTCGCTCTATGGGGCTGGATTCCCGACGCGCCCGGGGCGCGGCTCGGTCGTGGTCGATGCGTCCCGCAAGGGCGGTGCGAGACGAGCGCGTCTCGCCACCCGTGTGCGTGCTACCCGTCCCCCCCGGGCTCCGTTCGCCCGAGAAGTGCGCCGATGTCCTCGAGGAGGCGCTCATCGGAGATCCGGTCGGCTTCGCCGTAATACCGGCGGATCTTCCCGTCCGGGCCGACGAGCTCGAGCGCATCGTTGTGTACCACGTCGTACGTCACGGCGGCGCTGTCGGCAAGCGGATTCTCCACTTCCGGTTGTGGAGACGACAGGGTGTCGGGGCCGGCGGACGCGTTCCCGCGGCCTTCCTCCGACGCCTGGACCCGGCGGTAATCGACGTGGAACCCATCCCTGACCACCCGGCGGATCTCGGCCTCGCTCCCGGTGACGAACAGGAAGCGGTGGCCCGCGGGATCCCAGCCGTACTGGCGCAGAAAGGTCCGCAGGTCGGCCGGGCGCGTGTGTCCCGGGTCCACGTCGAACGCCACGAACCGGACGCGGTCCGCCAGCCCCGAGCTCCGGAGCGTGCTATCGAAGCCCCGCAGGTGCGCCGCGATGAGCGGGCAGTAGGTGCGGCAGTACGGAAACAGGAAGGTGACGACCAGCACTTTCCCGCGCAGCGAGTCCGAAGACACCGTCCGGCCGTTCTGGTCGGTGAGGGTCCAGCTCGGCGCCGGGCCGAGGTCCTGGAGCGCGCCGCCAGTGGCGGCTCGCTCCCCGTGCCCGGCTGCGACGCCCGCCGGCGACCGGGCCCTCTGCGCCGTGGCGAGCCCGAGCGCCCAGCCCGCGAGCCCGGCCGCCGCGACCGCCAGGAGGAGCAGCGCGGCGCGGACCGGCACGCCGCCGGCCCCGCCGCGCGCCCGGACCCGGGGCCCCTCACAGCGCATAGATGACCTTGCCGAAGAAGACCCGGCCCGGCTCCGGGATCGGCATGCCCGTGAACGGATTCTTCGCGTTCAGGTGGTCGACGTACTGCGTGTCGGTGAGATTGTCGACCCCGAGCCTCAGGCTCAGGCCGTGGGTCAAGTCGATCCCGCCACGCAGGCGGATGGTGGCGTAGCCGTTCGTCGGTGTCTCCCCCTTCTGCGCCGCGACGCGGCTCTGCCGGGTGACGCCCCGGACCCGGCCCTCCGCGAAGAAGCGACCCTTCGGGTCGTCCCAGCGCAGGCCCAGGCTGCCCGACAGAGGGGGCACGCCGAGGGCCGGCTCGTCCAGCGTCTGGTCGCGCCCCCACAGGTAGCTCGAGCCCAGCTCCACGGTGAGGGCGCGGGTTACGGCCACGTCGCCCGTGGCCTCGAAGCCCCAGAATATGGCGTTACCGTTCACGTACCGGTAGACGATGTCCGGGCTGAGCGGCAGCCGCTTGGGCAGGCTCGTCGCCTCGATCGTGATGTAGTCCACCATCTTCCGCACGAACAGGTTTCCCTCGAGCCGCAGCCCCGAAGGGTGGTATGTGAGCCACGCATCCCCCTGTACGCTGCGCTCCGGGGAGAGGTTCGGATTCCCAACGAACTCGGCGCTCGTCTGCGCCTTCGAAGCGGGGACACGATCCGAGTAGCGCTCGGTCGCGTCGGCGGTGCGCACGGCCGTTCCGAGGCCGAACGAGGCGTCCAGGTCGCTGGTCACGTCGAAGCGGAGCGTCCCGGCGGCGCTGAAGTTGGCCTCTGTGTGGTCCAGGTCGGTTCCGACGTTGTCGCGGAAGAAGTCGCTCACCGAGTCCGCCGTGGCCCGGACCAGGTCCAGGCGCACCGTGGCGTCGGCGTGCACCCGGCTCGAGAGCTGGCGCGACGCCTGGGTAAACAGGGCCCCGTCCGTGATGCGGTCGTCGGGCCACATGAGGTCCTGGAACAGGAGCATGCCGTTATCGGCGCGGTCGATGGTCCGAAGCGCGTAGCGACCGGCACTGTACAGGTCGCCCCCGACCCGGAAGCTCCATCCTTCCGGCCCGGCCAGGTCCGCCGCCAGCCGCCCGCCCTCCACGTTCATGTGGGCCTTCACCCCCACGTCCAGGGCGAAGGGGGGGACGCGGGCCGGCATCGGCAGGGAGGTGGGCTTGCCGCCGTTGTCCATCTCGTGATGGATGTCGTTGACGTACGCCAGCGCCTCGAGGCCGCGCAGCGTGCCAGCGTCGTGGTGCACGGTCCAGCGCCCGGTCGCGTTCACGGTATGAAACAGCTTCGCGTTCAGTAGCCGCCCCGGGTAGTCCATTGGACCCTGGTCCTGGTAGCCGCCGGAGAGCTCGAGGCGGGAGCCGGGAGCCAGGTCCACCCCGACCTTTCCGCGTCCCTCCCAGGAGCGGTAGAAGCCGGGGATCTCGGTCCCGTCGCCCGACGTGTAGTCATCGCCCTGGCGCCACGCGCCGTTGGCCGACCACCCCACGGCTCCGCTCCTTCCGGATACGGAGCCGGTGGTCTCCGCCCCGTTCACGTTGGTGTCGTAGCCGGTCTCCAGGCGCAGGTGCGCGGCGTCCTGGCCCGACGGGGGCAGGTCGCGCGTCTCGACCCGGACGGCGGCCAGGTTGCCGGCGCCCCACGTGAGAGCGTAGGGGCCCTTGACCACATCGATGCTCGAGATGGCGCTCGGGTCGAGGTGCGTGAGGGGCGAGTCCATGCGGGCCGGGCCGGCCGGGAACCAGCGGGCTCCATCCATGTACGTGCCGACCTCGGTCTCCCGGAGCCCTCTCACTACCGGGTCGAGGCCCAGCGGTCCGCGGCGGACCGCGTCCACGCCGCTCACGTTCCGCAGGAGCTCCCCGGAGTCGAGCGGGTTCGCCTCCCGCACCTCGCGCTCCTCCAGCCTGGAGGTGGGCTGGAGGTCGGGGCCCAGCACGGAGACCCGGATGCCCTGCATCTCGAGCGGTCGCGACTCCAGCTCGAGCTCGACCCGGGCCGTCTGGCCGGCCCGGATGCTCACCTTCGCCACTTCGGCGCCGTAGCCCGGATAAGTGGCCACGATCTCGTAGGCGCCCGGCTCGATGCGGCCGATGCGGAAGTCACCGGTGGAATCGGCCAGAGCCCCGAGCTCGGTCCCGCGCAGCCGTACGGCCGCTCCCGGGAGGGGTCGCCCGGTGCCGGCGGTCGTGACGTGACCCACGACGGCGCCGCTCCGCGCCGTCTGCTGGGCCGCGGAGCCGGCCGGGGCGACTAGCGCCGCCAGCGCCGCGAGAACGAACAGCGCGGCGGAGCCGCGCCTCGGAGCGAGGAACGAGCACCTGCACTTGAGCAATGACATCGGTTCGACCTTCCCACGTGATGGGATGCGGACGTGCGGCACGGCCCCGACCGAACGGGCGCCGGCCTCTCGGATGCACTCGTTGTGGCTAAGGTCAGGTGCGCGGGGGAGGCGTGGCGGGCGCGCGCGAAGGCGTCGACACGGGCGGTGCGTCGTGGGCGACGTCCCGCACGTCGGGTGGAGGAGGGGGCGGCGCGTCCGTCCGGACGGCCGCCGGGACGTTAGGGGACAGGTCGCGGTCTCCCGGCGGCCCCGGAGCCGTGAAAGCGGGGCCCGAGTCGTGGCACATACCATCCATCATGGCCGGCCCGCCGCGGGACCCGTCGTGATCGCCGTCGTGCTCGTGGTGCAGCAGGCAGTGGATCGGGCAGGAGTAGGCCGGGTTCGCCACGATGAAGAGCGACAGGAGGAAGGCGCCGGCCAGGCGCCGGATCCTCCTGCTCCTCGTCGAGAACGAACCCGCTCCTCTCACGTGCGCCTCGGGCTCAGTTCGCCTGGCCCGCCGAGGATCCGGCGTACAGGACCTGGTAGAGCGCCAGGCCGTGCTGGACGGCCTGGGCCATCTGCTCGCCGGCCCACGTCGGCATGTCGCCGAGCCCCGCCGAGCGCAGGACCTGCAGTGCCCTGTCCGGCCGCTGCCCGGCCGCGAGGCCCTTGAACTGGTCCAGGAAGCCCGTTCCGTCCGCCTTCTCAACCCACGGCTTGGTCTCGACGGTGGCCTTGGTGGGGCTGACGTCCTGGATCGTCCCATCGGGACCCAGCGTCAAGCCGACCTCGAACGGGCCGTGCTGCGTGTTCACCTGCGGGAACAGCACCACGCCCACCAGGCCGCCCGACCCGCTCTGTCCGTAGTAGAACTTGACCTTGGGATCGTCGGGCTTGAAGTCGGCGGTCTGCTCGATGCGGCTCAGGTCCTGGCGTCCGATCTGGACCGTCTTCAGGAAGAACTGCGTGGCGCCCGGCAGGGTCGAGCGGATCACGTCCACCTGCTTGCGCAGGACCACGGTGGGCGTGATGTGGTCGGCCCACCCGGCCACCACGGGCACGAGGAGGGCCAGCGCCGCCGCCGCGCCCCCCTTCCGCACGGCCCGCCGCACGAATCCGCGATCGCTCCGGTCCGGTTGGTTCGTCGTTCTCATAGTATCGACCTCTTCTTGCTCTTCGTGGGTCCGGTGCGGGGCCGTCTCAGGCGCCGGCGGCGGCGTCCCGCCCGGTCTTGTTCGCGAACACGGCTCTCAAGGTTCCGATCAACACGACGACGTACACGAGGGACATGAGCCAGCCGGAGGCGATCGTCAGCCACGCGAAGCCGCCGATCCCCGCCTTCATGAGCCACTGACCGGCGAAGTCCAGCGCCCCCGACCCGAACGCGCACAGGATGACCAGGTCGCGAAACCCGGGCGACCAGCCGAGCCCGAGGATCACGAGCGTCTGCAGGCCCGCGATCAGGGCGTAGATCATGATGTGGATGTGGCTGTCCTGGACGAGGAGCTGCGTGTCCACCCGGTGGTGCTCGGGCTTCATGGCGGAGAGGTCCAGCGCCTGCGTGCTGCTGCTGGACTTCTCGGGGAGCTTCGACGCCTCCACCTTCGTCGGCACGTACGTGGTCGCCACGTCCGCCGGCGTGAGGCCCGCGTACTGCTTCACCATGAAGAAGGCGAAGACGTAGGCGTAGCCCAGCACCAGCATGAACAGCACAGCGGCCAGCTTCACCGACCGGTCCGCGTCTCGAAGGCTGTAGAGGCCTCTCGCGCTCATCGTCTCATCCCATCGATTCGAAGCGAACTCAGAACGTCACCACGAGCTCGGCCAGGTACTGGATGTCCCAGTTCGACGCGCCGTCGCTCGTCTCGAAGAAGTCCTGGTTGGAATGGTTGTAGCGCAGTCCCGCGCGCAGCTGGAGCCGCGGGATCCGGAAGGTGGTGTGCTCCACGTTGGCGAAGATCCCCTCGCGGCCCGTGCCCAGGAAGTAGATGGGCATGAGCGTGAGCGATTCGAGGGTCTGCGCCATGCCCGTGCGGGTGCCGTCCGCGTCCCGGAACACCTCGCCGCGGACCGTCGCGCCCACGCGCCGCGACAAGCGACCGAAGACGGTGAGGAGCCCACCGTACCAGTGGGCGTCGCTCCCATCGACCATCACGTGACGGTCGCCGGCGTAGTTGGCCTCGCCCGCCACGATCACGTCCGGCGTGGGCTGGAGCGCATAGTCGAACGTGAGCAGATAGCGGTCGAACGTGTCGCCCTGCTGGCCCTCCGGACCGTACAGGCCCGACAGCCCGAAGCTGGTGTTCTCGGTGGGACGAGTGCCGAGCCTGGCTCCGAACGTCTTGCCGTGATTGGGGTCCAGCTGGCTGTCCCAGCCGTTGGCGATCCAGCCCGCCAGGTCCACCGAGGGCGTGAGGTTCCAGCGCCCGATGAGCCCCACCATCTTGACCGGTCGGGCGTACGAGAAGTTGAAGCTCTCGGTGGCGACCAGGTTCAGCGGCTCGTCGTCCCGCTCGAATCCGATGGGCGCGTCGAACTTCCCGAAGCTGAGGCTCAGGTTCGTGGCCCCGGGCGGCGTGTAAGTCACGATCAGGTTGTCGATCTCGATGCTGGTGGGCACCTCGTCGCCGGCGTCGCCGCCCTCCTCCGAGAGGGAGGTGGTAAGCTGTCCGAACACCCAGAAGGAATCCCCCAGCTCCCGGAACATCGCCACGGCGAGCTTGCCGGCCGCGAACGTGTTGTCGTTCGTACGGCCGTCGTAGGTGTAGTCGCCCACCCCGAATCCGGTGATCTGGAGGGGAAACGAGTTCTCGCCCGTCAGGTCTCCCAACGTGCTCTGGTCCCCGCTGACGGACGAGAGGTCCAGGGGCTTCACCGTGCTCTTCGTGGTGTCGCTTTGCTGTGCCCGGGCGGCCCGGGGGGCGGCGCCCCATCCGATCGCGGCCACCAGGACCGCGGCGGCCAGCGTCGGGATGCGCCGGAGCGGCCTTCGGGCCGGCCCGCGCGCGGAGTCGTTCGCTTCATATCGTGCTTCCACCTCGGTCTCCTCCCTCGAGTGCGTCCTCCTCGATGGGTGCGGGTACCCCACGTCGATGGGTGCGCGTGCCCCACGGGAGTGCGCGCCCCGGGGCGCCCGACAAGGGCGCTCCGGCAGCGGTCGTCGTGGAGTCGCGAGTGGCCTGGGACGTCCCGGGGGGACGTCCGTCGATCAGGCCCTGGGAGGCGGCGGAAGAGGCGCCGGGAGGAACGAGCCGGTCGAGCCCACCATGCCGGGGTCCTCGAACGAGGTCTCGACCGGAGCCGCGGGCGGTTCGCGCACCGCGCGGGGCAGCGCCGGGGAGAGCTCTCGGCCGGGCGCTCCCTGGTCGGTAACCTGCGGGCCCGGGTGACACATGTCGCCCATCGCGGCGACGTGAGCGTGGTGGTCGGCGCGGGCCCCGTGGTCGTGGAGGAGGCAGTTGAGGGTGCAGAAGTAGGCCGGGTTGGCCACGACGAACAGGGCGAACAGGAAAGCCGCGGCCGGTCGCCGCACGAGGCGGCCGACGCGCGGGCCCTTCCCGGCTGTCCGGCCTGTCTGCGATCCCACGCGGCTGCTCCGGTGGCGGAGGTCCCGTCGCCCACCCGGGCCGACGGGCGCGGGACCCGGTCGGTGCCGGGCCCCGAACGCCCGGAGCCTAGGAGCGCCCGGCCGGCCTGTCAACGAGGGCGGTGGCGCGTCCGGGGCCGGCCGCGCCGGTGTCCGACGGGACCCGGACGGGGAAGCTCAGAGGATCCCCAGCTCCGTCCCGACCTCGCGCAGCGCGTCCAGGGCCGCATCCAGGTGCTCGGTCCGGTGGCCGGCCGAGATCTGGCACCGGATGCGGGCCTTCCCCTCGGGCACGACGGGGAAGCCGAAGCCGATCACGAACGCGCCGTGGTCCAGGAGCCTGTGGCTGAGCGCGATCGCGTCGGCCGTCTCCCCGATGATGATGGGCACGATGGGGGTGTCGCCCTCGATGGGCCGGTAGCCCATTTCGAGCAGCTTCTCACGGAAGTAGGTGGTGTTCTCTCGCAGACGGGCCACCAGCTCCGGGTGCGCCTCCAGGTGCCGCACGGCCGCCAGCGCGCCGCAGGCCGAGTGGGGCGGGAGGGCGTTGGTGAACAGCTGCGTTCGGGAGTTCTGCACCAGGTACTCCACCACGGCCTCGGTGGAGGCCGTGAAGCCCCCGGCCATCCCGCCCAGAGCCTTTCCGAGCGTCGAGGTCACGATGTCGACCTCGCCGTGCATGCCGTAGTGCTCGGGTGTGCCGTGGCCGGTCGCCCCGAGAACCCCCGTGGCGTGGGAATCGTCGATCACCATGATGGCGTCGTGCTCGTCGCACAGCTCCCGGATCTCGGGCAGCGGCGCGATCTCGCCCTCCATGCTGAACACCCCGTCGGTCACCACCAGGCGGTGGCGCGCGTCCCTGGCCGCGATCAGCGCCTCGCGCAGCGAATCCATGTCCATGTGGGCATAGATGGCCCGCTTCGCCTTGCACAGGCGGATGCCGTCGATGATGGAGGCGTGGTTCAGCTCGTCGGAGATGAGGACGTCCTCCTCGGACAGGAGCGGGGCGAACAGCCCCTCGTTGGCGTTCCAGCAGGAGGTGTAGGTGACGGAGGCTTCCGTGCTCATGAAGTCCGCCAGGGCCCGCTCCAGCTCGCGGTGGATGGTGAACGTGCCGCAGATGAAGCGCACCGAGGACGTGCCCGCCCCGTAGCGCTCGACCCCCTCCTCGATCGCGTCCATGACCGAGGGCTCGTCGCACAGTCCCAGGTAGTTGTTGGAGCAAAGGTTCACGACTTCGCCGTAGCCCTCCAGGTCCACCACGGCCGACTGGCGACCCTTGATCTCCTGGAGGTGCTTCAGCGTACCGCGATCCTCCATGTCGTGGAGCTCGGACGAGAGGCGCTTCTCGAGTCCCTGGTTCACCGTGCGTCTCCTCTCCTTGGGGGGGCGGCCCGGCCGCCGTTCTCGTCGAGCCGAGCCTCGCTTGCGTGTCGAGTCGAGCCGTCGTGCGCGCGCGGCGGCCGACTCAGCCGTGGGAACGGCCGGTCACTCGTCGTGATGCCGGAAGAGCGGCAGCCATCCCGGCTCGCGCACCCGCTCCTCCTGGAGCCTCCTGAGCCGGGCCTCCAGGGTCGCCGACCGGCCCAGGTAGCCTACCAGGTGGCCCGGATCGGAGCGCTCGACCACGGGCAGCCGTCCCACGCCGTGGTGCAGCATCTTGAGCACCGCGTCATGGACCAGCTCGTCCGGGTAGGCCACCACCAGCTGGCGGGTACCGACCGTGAGAACGTCCAGATCGCGGCCGGTGCCGTGCTCGAGACTCCGGAGCACGTCCCCGTGCGTGATCAGCCCCACCAGCCGGCCCCTGGAATCCACGATCGGCAGCCCCTTGTGGCGCGAGAGCTCGGGATCCTGGTCCGCCAGTCGGTCGGCCAGCTCGGAGAGCCGCATCGAGGCCGGCAGCGTCGGCGGCTCGGGGTCCATCATCTCGCCCACGGTGACCTGCTGCAACGCATCGACCTCGAACTCCTGCGGCACCGTGAGCCCACGGCGGGCCAGCTTGCGCGTGAGGATCGTCTGCTTCATGAGCTTGATCGAGACCGCGTCGGCCACCACGCACACGAGCATCAGGGGGAGGATCGAATTGAAGTCCCGGGTGATCTCGAACGCGAACACGAACAGCGTGAAGGTCGCCCGGGCGGCCGAGGCGAAAACGGCGGCCATCCCCACCAGCGCGTACGCGCCAGGGTCGAGGTGCGCACCCGGGATGAGCGCGTTCACCGCCAGCGCGAAGGCACCTCCCAGAGACGCTCCCACCATGAAGGTGGGCGCCAGCAGACCGCCCGAGGTGCCCGAACCCAGCGAGACCAGGAACGCGATGCTCTTCAGGAAGAAGAGGGCGACCAGGAAGCCGAGAGCGAAGTGTCCGTTGAGGATCTCGGTGATCGTGTCGTAGCCGACGCCGAGGACGCGCGGCATCAGGAACCCGCAGATCCCGAGTATGATGGCCCCGAGGGCCGGCCACCACATCTCGTCCAGGTCGGTGGTCTCGAAGAAGTCCTCGACCCGATAGAGCCCCTCGGTGAGCGCCACGGCCACGAGTCCGGCCAGCACGCCGAGCGTCAGGTACCAGGGGACGCCCCGGATCACGTCGTAGTGGGCCGGCGTCATGTGGAAGATCGGGCCGCGGCCCAGGAGGTGGTAGCGCACCTCGGTCGCCAGGGTGGTGGCCACCACGAGCGGGATGAAGGAGCGCGATCGGAACTCGAACAACAGGAGCTCGATCGCGAGGATGATTCCCGCGATCGGCGTCCCGAACACGGCCGCCATGCCCGCGCCGGCCCCGCACGCCAGGAGCACCTTGCGCTCGGAGGCGGTGGAATCGATGAGCTGTCCGACCACCGAGCCCAGCGCCCCGCCCGTCTGGATGATGGGGCCCTCGGCTCCGAACGGCCCGCCCGTCCCGATCGCGACCGCCGCCGACAGGGGCTTGAGGAAGGCGACGCGCGGGGCGATCCGACTCCGGTTCGCCAGCACGGCCTCCATCGCCTCGGGGATGCCGTGCCCCCGGACGCGCTTGGTGCCGAACTTGATCATGAGCCCGACGAGTAGCCCGCCGAGCGACGGGACGATGAGGATCCACCACCCCAGCGTGTTGTGGGCCAGGCTGGGGAGATTGAAGCCGATGCGCTGAAAGAAGACCAGGTTGGTGAAGAACCCGATCAGGCTGTACAGGACCCACGCCGTCCCGCCGGCCGCCAGGCCCACGAGCACGGCCAGCAGGGACACCCAGCCCGTCCTGAACGCGCTTCCGGGGGCGGCGCCCTCGGGCGCTGGAGGTGTCTCCTCGGGCTCTTCCTCGTCCTCGGGCGGATCCTCTCGGTCGGTCGTGTCCACGTGTCCGGTCGTCTTCCCGCGCATGTATGCGTGCGAATCGGCCCGTCGTTCGGGCCGGCGTCGGTGCGGAGTTAGTCGTCACGGCCTCGCGGAGCAAGCGGGCGGCCACGCGCCCCGGCGGGCGCGCGCGCGAGGCGCGGGACGACGGAGCTCAGCGCCCCGGGTCGTACCAGTGGGCGGCCAGCGACCCGGTCACCGCGGCCGAGTCGGCGTGGATGACCGGCAGCGACCCGATGCCGCCGCACTGGTCGAAGCCGACGAGCCCGCCGACGATCCGGACCACCGAGTCGGTCCCGGCCAGGGCTTCGATCCGCGGCGGTGCGCCGTGCAGCGAGAACGGACGCTGGTTGGAGGCCCAGCCCGGGCCGAACAGGAGGCAGCCTCCGCCGTGCCGGACCGTCCCTTCACCGATCGTTCGCAGCGCGGAGAAGGTGCCCGAGTCGAGGGCGACGACGGCCCCCAGATCCGTGCCTCCCGAGGCGCGGACGGGATAGCGGCCGGCGCGCTCGATGACGAGGGGCCGCGGACGGTAGAAGCTGACCCGGGAGTGGGAGCACAGGAGGGAGCTGTAGGTGGCTCGCAGCGCCCTGACCACGATCGCCGTGTCCGTCACCGCCACGGTGGTGCTGTCCAGGCGCGAGCAGGTGGTGGGACCGACGGGTCCGGCGATCTCGAACGGAAACGTCTTGCCGACGAGGACGGTCTCGGGGTAGGCGGCCCATGTCACGCGCGCCGGCCCTCGCGCCGGCGTGCCCTCGGCGCACCCGGACGCCGCCACGACGAAGAGGAGGACGCCGGCCGCGCGGCGCGTCACCCGTGGACGGCCAGGGCCGGGGTCACGTGATCTCGAGGACGACCTTGGCGGCTTCGCCGCTCTCCATGGCGCGGATCCCCTCCTCGAAGCGCTCCATCGGGAGGCGGTGGGTGAGGACGGGCTCGATGTCCAGGAGGCCGGCAGCGAGGAAGTTTCGCATCTGGATCCACGTGCTGTACATGCGTCGGCCGGTGACCCCGTAGATCCTGAGCCCCTTGAAGATGACATCGCCGGCCAGGTCCAGCTCCACGTCGTCCCTGGGAAGCCCCAGCAGACGCACGCTCCCGGCGTTCCGGCACATCTTGAGCCCGTCCCTGAGCCCGGCCGGGTTGCCGCTCATCTCGCACACCACGTCGGCGCCGTAACCGTCCGTGAGCTGGCGCACGGCCTCCACCACGTCGACCCCGGAGGGGTCCAGCAGGTCGTCGGCTCCCATGCGCCGGGCGATCTCGAGCCGGTCGGCGGCGGGCTCGATCGCGATGACGCGGGCGGCGCCGGCGGCGCGCGCCACGCCGACCGCGAACAGGCCGATCGGTCCGCAGCCCACGATCGCCACCGTCTTCCCGGCCACGTCGTCGTGGAGGACCGTGTGGAAGGCGTTGCCGAGCGGATCGAACACGGCCGCGTGGTCGTCGGAGATCGAGTCCGGGATGGGGATGAGGTTGGTGGCCGGCATCACGATCTCCTCCGCGAACGCGCCGGCTCGATCGACCCCGATGATGGACATGTCGCGGCACACGTGGCCGTTGCCCGTTCGGCACAGCTCGCAGTGGCCGCACACGATGTGACCCTCGGCCGAGACCCGGTCCCCCACATCGACGTTGGACACCAGGGAGCCGAGCTCCACCACCTCGCCCATGAACTCGTGGCCCAGGACGAGGGGCGGCCGGATCCGGCCCCGGGACCAGCGGTCCCACTGGTAGATGTGGAGATCGGTGCCGCAGATCCCCGCCCGCCGAACGCGGATGCGGACCGCGTCCTGGGGCAGGGAGGGGTGTTCGACGTCACGTATCTCGAGCCCCGGCTCGGGGGCGGGCTTCACGATGGCTTTCATGGGGGCCAATCTGCCGGGCGCCGAGGGAGAGGGGCAAGGAGAGGACCCGGGCCAGACGGAGACGGAACCCGCGGCATGGGCGTCGGCGGCGGGTCGGCGGGAGGAACCTCGTGGGCCGCAGGCCCTACAACATGGCGTGATCGGAGCCGATCTTCACCGCTGCGCGGATGCCACGCGCACGGCTCCGAGGCGCCACGGAACACGAGCCCCCCGAGGGGGAAGCGGACGGTGCGACCTTCCTTCGAGCTCTCCAAGGACCGCAACGATCGGCGCTTCCGAAGCATCCTGGCCTGGAGCCTGGTGGGCTCCGCCGTGGTGCACGTGGGGCTTTTCCTGGGCTGGCGACAGGCCCCGGGGTCCGCCCGGTCGGCCGGCGCCGGCGACCCGACGGTCCCGCGGAGCGCCGACCGGAGCTTTCTCCGGGCCGTGCGCCTCCCGACCTCCGCCGCGTCGCGCCAGATCGTCGCACCGCCTCCTCCGATCGCCGTCCGCCACGCCCCGAGAATCTCCGCGCCCCGCTACGAGCCGGGCGCGGCCGTGGCCGTGAGCCTGGTGCGACCCGCCCTGGCCGAGCCCGGATCCGGGACCGCCGGGGAGGAGGCCGCCGGGGCGGCCGGACGCTTCGAGCGACCCGCCCCGACCTCCGTGTATCCACCGTGGGACCCGCCGCGCTCGGCGGTCGGGACCGCGATGACGGTGCGGATGTGGGTGGACTCCGCCGGACACCCGTGTGCCCCGGTGGTGCTCTCGCCGCCGACCTCGGACCCGGACTTCAACCGGCGACTGCGGCACAAGCTTCTGCTCATGAGCTTTCGTCCGGCCCGCGTCGACGGCCGGCCCGTGGCCGCGTGGGCGGAGCTCGTGATCCGCTTCTAGCCCGCCGTTCGGGGTGGGAGGCTCCTCCCGAGCTACCTGGCCCGGCGCGTCTTCCGCGCGCTCCCTCCTTCTGCGACCCTTTCTCGCCGCCTCCGGCGTTCTCCGGGCGTGTCCGGCGCTCTCCGGCTCCCTGCGGCGCTCTTCGCCGGCTCACGCCCCTTCCCCCGCGTTCGGCCCGCGGAGCCTTCCGTTGTTGATAAGCCGTTGACAGGTCGGCCGTAGCCTCACGCTCCGAGTCGCGAGGTCGCGGATCGATGTTCGAGCTCAACCGCCCGGAGCGTCGGGCGCTCCTCCTGGGCGCCACGCTCCTCGTCGTCGGCGGCGCCGTCCGGGTGGGACTCGGCCCGGGCCCGGCGGCCGTCGATTGGGAGACCGCCGATGAGACGAGCCAGCCTGCGGCGCCCGGCGCCCGGCCGAAGCACGCGGAGCAGCCGCGGGGATCCCAGACGGAGCTGTCCCGGGTCCGGGGCCGGGTCGAGCGCAACCTGGCCCGCTCGCGCCGCGCATCGGTCCCGTTGGCTCCCGGCGAGAAGATCGACCTCGGCCGCGCCTCGATCGAAGAACTCGAGCGGCTCCCCGGCGTCGGACCGGCCACGGCTCGCCGCATCGTGAAGGAACGCGAGCGTTCCGGGGGCTTCTCGCGGCCCGAGGAGCTGGGCCGGGTCCCGGGCATCGGACCGAAGCGTATGAGCCGAATCCTGCCCTTCCTCCTCGACCACTCGCTTCCCTACTTCGAGCGCCGACACGGCTCGCGGAGGCCGCCGCTCGACACCCAGGGGCTCTCGCGGCCGGCTCCTCCGCCCCTGGCTCCGCCCCCGACCCGCGACCATGGCGTCCTGCTGGACCTCAACAGCGCGACCGAGGACGAGCTGGTGAAGCTGCCGGGCGTCGGACCTTCGATCGCCCGCCGAATCGTGACGATGCGGGAGCGGGAAGGTCCGTTTCAAGATGTGCAGGCACTTCGCAAGGTGCCCGGGATCGGCCCGGCGCGCTTCGATTTCATCAAGAATCTGGTTGTCATTCGCTAACACGCTCTAATAACATGAATTAGACTGCATTGTGTGCCTCCGGCTACGCCGGCCGACGGCGTCCCGACGCGGCGGCACTGTTCTTGACGGTTACCGTGCCCGTTGGTAGCTTTTTTGGCCCCGCTCCAGTGCACCGATCCCGCGTTTCGAGGTTGCCACGCACTCCATGAGCACCCACGGCGTCCTGCAGAGGCCCGAACTCTCGCCTGGCGAGAAGCGCATTGGCGAGCTGCTGATCCAGGAGGGACTCGTCTCTCCCGAGCAGCTCGAGCAGGCGCTCCTCGAGCAGAGCCGCAACGGTACGCGGCTCGGCTACTGCGTCGTGGCCATGGGCTTCCTCACGGAGTTGCAGCTCACGGAGGTCCTCAGCCGGCAGTTCCAGGTGGAGGCGGTGGATCTCTCGGGGGTCGAGGTCGATCCCAAGATCCTGCGACTCATTCCGGCCGAGTTCGCCAGCAAGCACCTGGTCTTCCCGCTCCGGCGCGTGGGAAGGACGCTCACGGTGGCGATGGCCGACCCGACGGACCTCAACGTGGTGGACGACCTCAAGTTCATCACGCGGTTCGACATCGAGCCCATGGTGGCCGGCGAGTACTCGCTCCGCCAGGCCATCGAGCGCCACTACGACATCGCCACGGCGCGGCTCGGGAACCTGCTCGAGGAGCTCGAGGAGCAGGAGGTCGAGCTCGTCGAGGACAAGGAGGACGAGGATCTCACCGCCTCCCAGCTCCGGGCGGAGGTCGAGGATGCCCCGGTCGTCCGGCTCATCAACGGGCTGCTGAGCGACGCGGTGCGGCGCGGAGCCTCCGACATCCACATCGAGCCCTACGAGCGTGAGCTGCGGGTGCGCTACCGGATCGACGGCGCCCTGCACGAGATCATGAAGCCACCCCAGCGCATGAAGGCGGCGCTCACCTCGAGGGTCAAGATCCTGGCGGACCTCAACATCGCCGAGCGACGGGTCCCGCAGGACGGCCGTATCAAGATGAAGATCGGAAGCCGGGTCATCGACTTCCGAGTCTCGACCCTGCCGGTGATCCACGGCGAGAAGCTGGTGCTCCGAATTCTCGACAAGGGGAACCTCACCCTGGACCTCGAGAAGTTCGGGATGGAGCCCAAGGCGGAGAAGGATTTCCTCTCGGCCATCATGAACCCCTACGGGATGGTCCTGGTCACCGGGCCGACGGGCTCGGGTAAGACGACCACGCTGTACAGCGCCCTCCACAGGATCAACGATGCCGCCGTCAACATCATGACGGCGGAGGACCCGGTCGAGTACAACCTGCACGGCATCAACCAGGTGCAGGTTCGGCCCGACATCGGCCTCACGTTCGCCGCGGCGCTGCGGGCCTTCCTGCGGCAGGACCCCAACATCATCATGGTGGGGGAGGTCCGGGACCTCGAGACGGGCGGGATCGCCATCAAGGCGGCCCTCACGGGTCACCTCGTGCTCTCCACGCTGCACACCAACGACGCCGCCTCGACGATCACGCGTCTGGTGGACATGGGGGTCGAGCCCTTCAACGTGGCCTCGGCCGTCAACGTGATCACGGCCCAGCGGCTGGTCCGGAAGATCTGCAACAACTGCAAGGCCGAAGCGCACTATCCGCCCGAGTACCTCGAGGCCGCCGGCCTCAAGCCGGGCAGCCTGGACGGCATGACCCTGTACCGGGGCGAGGGCTGCGATGCGTGCGACGGCTCGGGCTACTCGGGCCGGCAGGGTCTCTACGAGGTGATGCCGATGACGCGTCCGCTGCGCCGCATGGTGCTGCAGGGAGTGTCGGCCGACGAGCTCAAGAGCGAGGCGGTCGAAGCCGGCATGTTGACCCTGCGCCAGGACGGCATGCTGAAGGTCAAGCGTGGCATCACGACGCTCGAGGAAGTCATCAAGGAGACGGCGGCCTAGGCCGCGACCCAGGGCGGTCCGTGAGCCGAGCCCGCCCCCGGGGCGCCCCGGCATCCCATCCAATCACAGGACGATCATGGACGAGCGGCAGCCCATCAACCTGCGCGGCCTCCTCGAGGAGATGCTCGAGCGCGGAGCCTCCGACCTTCACATCACGGCGGGCGAGAAGCCCAAGTTCCGGGTGGATGGGAAGCTCGTGGAGGGCTCGGTCGAGCGCGTGCTCGATCAGCGTGACACCCAGATGGTGGCCTACTCGATCCTCACGGACGAGCAGAAGAAGCGCTTCGAGCGCGAGGACGAGCTGGACTTCTCGTTCGCGGTGGAGAACCTGTCCCGCTTCCGGGGCAACGTCTTCCGGCAGCGTAACGCCGTCGCCCTCGCCCTGCGGACCATCCCCTTCAAGATCCTCGGGCTGGACGAGCTCGGACTACCTCCCGTGGTGGGCCGCCTGGCCGAGAAGCCGCGCGGGCTCGTGCTCGTCACCGGGCCCACCGGCTCGGGTAAGTCGACCACGCTGGCCTCGATGATCGACAAGGTGAACCGGGAGCGGCGCGGCCACATCATCACGATCGAGGACCCGATCGAGTTCGTGCATCGCCACAAGGGCTGCCTCGTGAACCAGCGCGAGGTGGGATCCGACACGCCGAGCTTCACCTCGGCCCTCAAGTACGTGCTGCGGCAGGACCCCGACGTGATCCTCATCGGCGAGATGCGGGACCTCGAGACCATCCAGGCCGCGCTCACCATCGCCGAGACCGGGCACCTGGCGTTCGCGACCCTGCACACGAACTCCTGCGCCGAGACGATCAACCGCATCATCGACGTGTTTCCCGCTCACCAGCAGCAGCAGGTGAGGGCCCAGCTCGCCTTCGTGCTCGAGGGCGTGGTGACCCAGACGCTCCTCCCGCGGGCCGGTAGGCCCGGACGGGTGCTGGCCTGCGAGGTGATGGTGGCGACGCCCGCGATCCGTGCCCTGATCCGGGAGGACAAGGTGCACCAGATCTACTCGGCCCTGCAGTCGGGGAAGAAGCACGGGATGCAGACCCTCAACGACAGCCTGTACTCGCTGTACATGCAGCGGGACATCGACCTGGAGGAGGCGCTCCGGGTCAGCAGCGACCCGGCGGAGCTCCAGCGCATGATCGGCGGCCCCGTGGCCGCCGGCGCTGGTGTGGCGGTCGGACGGTAAGGAGGTAACGACCCATGGCGACCTGGAACTACAGCGCGAGGACCGTCGGCGGCGAGATCCACCGGGACTCCATCGAGCTCCCCAGCCGGGACGACGTCGTCACGTACCTGCGGAAGCAGAAGCTCATCCCGATCACCATCCGGGAGAAGCCCAAGGACATCAACTTCACGATCGGGAGCGGGGTCAAGACCCGTGACCTCGTGTTGTTCACCCGGCAGTTCGCCACCATGGTGAACGCGGGTCTCCCGCTCGTGCAGGCGCTGGACATCCTCCAGCAGCAGACCGAGAACAAGGTCCTCAAGAAGACGATCCAGGAGATCCTCTACGACGTGGAGTCGGGCCATACGCTGGCCGACGCGCTCCGCGAGCACGAGGCGATCTTCTCGGGACTGTACGTGAACATGGTGGAGGCCGGTGAAGCGGGCGGGATCCTGGACACGATCCTCCTGCGCCTGGCCACGTTCCTGGAGAAGAACGACGCCCTGGCCCGCAAGGTGAAGGGCGCCATGATCTACCCGGCCGTGGTCATGGTCGTGGCCATCGCGGCGATCGCGATCCTCCTCCTGTTCGTGATCCCGACCTTCCAGACCATGTTCGCCAGCTTCAACGCCACGCTGCCGCTCCCGACCCGTATCGTGATCGCGATGTCGGCGGCGCTCCAGCACTACGGGCTCTTCATCCTCGGTGGGCTCATCGTGGTCGGATGGGCGTTCCAGCGCTGGGTGAAGACGCCCAACGGCCGCCTCGTCTTCGACCGGTCGGTGCTCCGCATCCCCATCCTCGGGTCGCTGGCCCGGAAGGCCGCGGTGGCGCGCTTCACGCGCACCCTGAGCACGCTCCTCTCGTCCGGCGTCAGCATCCTCGAGGGGCTCGAGATCACCGCCAAGACATCCGGGAACCGGGTCATCCACGACGCGGTGATGACCAGCCGCAACTCGATCGCCGGCGGACGCTCCATCGCCGAGCCGCTCAAGGAGACGGAGGTCTTCCCGCCCATGGTGACGCAGATGATCCACGTGGGCGAGGAAACCGGCGACCTGGATGGCATGCTCTCCAAGGTGGCCGACTTCTACGACGAGGAGGTCGACGTGGCGGTCGAGTCGCTCCTCAAGGCGCTCGAGCCCGCCATGATCGTCGTCCTCGGGACCATCGTGGGCGGCATGATCGTGGCCATGTACCTACCGATCTTCAGCCTGGTCAACGCGATCCACTAGCGGGTCATCTCCCCGGGGAGCCGGATCGACGTCACGCGCACGTGGACCGGCGAGGGAGGATGTCGTGGCGGTTCAGTGAGTCCCCTGGGGAGGGCCGGCGTGGAGGAGGGCGCCCGGAGACTTCGGTCTCCGGGCGCCAT
>Ga0307419_10000216_pt1 | contig 27206 bp, 27 predicted proteins | sample SalMarWE160230MG_2_FD_202512 | JGI IMG/M metagenome (GOLD analysis project Ga0307419, IMG submission 202512) | Salt marsh sediment microbial communities from the Plum Island Ecosystem LTER, Massachusetts, United States - WE1602-30 | ecosystem: Environmental > Aquatic > Marine > Intertidal zone... | reverse complement strand
AATCTTATTTTGAGTTTAATCCAAAAGTCGATTTTGGAATTATCAGATCACTTATTGTGATCTCGGTTCCTGTACCTCAACATGAAATAACTTTTCAGTATAAATCTCAACTAATTTCATTAAAAATCCCACCGACATATCTTTATGGTCAGAAAATAATCGATGAATTGGAAGAAATGTCAAATAAAATATTAAACCCTGAAGGATATCATGTAAATTATGCTATTCTTCCGGTAAAAACATTAGCCGTGAGAAGTGGGTTAGCAACATACGGTAGAAATAACATAACTTATGTTTCGGGAAAGGGAAGTTTCCATCGTTTAGTTCCCTTTTATTCTGATGTTCCAACAGAAGAAGATACTTGGATTGAGCGTAAAATGATGGAAGAATGTGAGAGATGTCACGCTTGTGTGAACCGCTGTCCTACTGAAGCTATTCCCACTGATCGATTTCTCTTAAGGGCTGAAAAATGCCTAACATACCATAATGAGCAACCGAGAAACATTAAATTTCCAGATTGGATTAATCCTCATTGGCATAATTGCCTTGTTGGATGTCTTGAATGTCAAAAAGTCTGCCCAGTGAATAGGAATGTTAAAGATTGGACTGAAAAAGGGCCTTCATTCAATGAAAAAGAAACAAGACTCCTCCTCCAAGAACATAATTTTGATGATCTTCCTAAAGAATTAAAAGAGAAACTTAATCAGTATGATTTAGTGGATTATTTTGAAATAATTCCAAGGAATTTAGGAGTATTTTTTAACTATTAATAATGAAAAAACATTTTATTAGCCCCTAAATACTACTATTTGTATTTGATTGAGCAACATTTTTAGTTTTAGAAGGAAAAATCTTAAAGGATTAATAACCCTTCAACATTATAATAAATATGAATAGTTTTGAGCGCATATGGACGGCACTTAACCTTGAAGAAGCAGATCGAATTCCCATGCACACAATTAATATTGATGGAAATGTGGCGGATCAAATATTGGGCAAACCTGAAAGAACTGCATATGACGTTTTTGATGAATTACAAGAAAAATATCCTGATGAATGGGTTGATAAAATAAATGAAATACTCGATGATATTGAAATTTCAGTCTTCGCAAAATGCCTAAGAGCTGGACATGCATTAGGATTCGATGGTGTAGGAATTCAATATATCCCATTTATTTTTGAAAGTTTGGAAGAAATGACGGATATTTTTGGTAAAAGACATAAAGTCAGAAATATTGATGGAAATCCTTATCCTGATTATTATGGAGGATATATTAAGAATCGAAAAGACTGGGAAGCGTATCCCAAACCTGATCTGAAAGATGAATATCGAAAAGCCAAGAAGTTTTATAAGGGTGTATTAAGAAAATGTCGCGACATAAAGGACGATATTTGCATTTTTGCGCAAAATGCTTTGACTTCGATCTTCCCACCCGTATGGCAGGGAATGGGAATGCCCTATTTTGCTCGAGCGTTAAAAAGTGACCCTAAATTAATTGAAGAAAGATTTAGATTTACAACAGATTACGTTTTGACCGTTTTTAAAGCATATTCGGATTGTGGAGCTAAGATTTTTCTTGAAGGTGGAGATATTGCTCATAAGGGTGGTCCTATGATAAACCCAAAGTATTTCGATAAATATCTATTACCACGTTATCAAGAGGTTTCTGATGCAATTCACGGCTGGGGTGGAAAATATATCCTACATACTGATGGAGATGTCACCGATCTCTTAGATTTTATAGTCGATTCTCGTTTTGATGGATTGCAATGCTTGGAACTTCCATGGGTGGATCCACACATGATAAAAAAGAAAGTTGGAGATAAGTTATGCTTATCAGGGAATATAGATACAAGATATACACTAGTGAAAGCAAATAAAGATGAAGTTGAGAATGCTGTGAAAGATGCTATTTCAGCGTTAGGAAAAGGGGGAGGATTCATGTTAAGTCCTTCCAATTTTCATCCAAGCATGTCAGTTGAGAGATTAAAATGGATGATTGAAGCAGGAATAAAATTTGGTTCATATCCCTTAAAATTATAATCTCATAAGATGTATCAGTACGAAGAAAGAAGTTCGAAGAAAAAGGATATTTCATGACTTTATTCAAATGGTTCTATATTTATAGTATATGGTGGTTTGGTTTGTCCAAATTGAACCTAAATCACCGTTTTCAAAATTATAGCATATATTCAAAAAAACCATAACTTCAGAGAATTTTGAAAAACTTTTTCTTATTTACTCTATAGCTAAATTATATATAAATCAATCTGATTACGATGAAGGAACTAAAAGACGAAGTCAAAAAGATTTTAAAATCAAAAATGTGGATGGTAATTTCCACCGTAGATGAAAAGAATCACCCTCACTCTTCGGTTGTGGTATACCAAAGTGATGGTGACATTCTCATTTGCCAAACCGGAATTGATACTATAAAAGCAAAATCAATCAGAAAAAACAGCAATATATCAGTTACGATTCCTTTTAGAAAGAATTTTTTACATAAACTCATTTCAGCTCCTCCTGCAGAGCTCCATTTCGCTGCAACTGCAGAAATACTCCCTTATGATAATGAAGAAGCAAAAAAAATTTTTGCAAGGTTTTTGAAACATTCAGATAGTGTAGAAAAACCTCAAGAATCCATTTGGATAAGAATTAAACCATCCAATTTAATTTCTACTTATGGTGTTGGAATTAAGCTGTTAGATATGAGAAAACCGGACAAAGCAAGAAATCTAGTCAACTTAAATGAGTAATTAAATGCAATAAATCTTTATTTTGATTAATTATATTTAGTTTATGTCGTTAAAGGAAGATATAATACAATTTAAGATACTTATGAAATTTAAACACATCTTTAAATTACTGTCCTATATTTATTATTTATAAATTGATTATTTAAACCACATTCCAAGATTGAAAATGACTAAAGATTTAAAGAATCTAATTGAGAAGGTTGAAGAAGAACAGGCATCTAGGGCACATTTAGAGAAAACCATTGATAGCTTGAAAGTAGAAGTTGCTTCTTTAAAAAATAAATTAGATAGTCAAAAACCTCCTTTTAAGGTCGAACCAATTAGACGGGTTGAGGAACATGAAGAATCTGAAGAGATTTCTATTTTAAAAAACCTGATTACTTCCTTAAGGCAAGAACTTGAACAAAAAAGTAGAGAAAATAAAGCACTGCAAGAGCAACTGCAAGAACTTAAAAATGAGTTTGTAAAAGTGAGGAATGAACTGTTTGACTCCGCTAAAGACGAAATTATTGTAAAAACGCAAAATTCATTAAACACTCTCATTCAAGATTATGGAAAGTTAGAAACTGATAATATAAATCTAAAGAAAAAAATCTCCCTTTTACAGGAAGAAATCGAACAACACACTCATCTGACTTCTAACATTCAATCAGAAAGTTTTAATAAAGAGCAATTAGAAAAACAAGTTGGAAATTTTAAAGCTAAAATTTATGAATTAGAATCTAATAATCAATCGCTTATTAGAGATCTTAAAAATCTGCAAACTCAAGGTAAATCGACTAATCTTGAACAAATGGTAGATCAGATTAAAGCAAATAATCTTGAATTAAAGAACGAAAATGAGAATTTGGTTCAAAAATTAGAAAGTTTAAAAAAAGAAAAGTTAAAAGTACAATATTACGAATCTGAAATATCCAATTTAAAAGACCAAATCGAATATTTGAAAGACATTAATAAAGAGATTAAAGATAAGGATTCTATATTATTAGCTAAAACCATCACTGCAATTAGCTCTCATACTCGAAAAGATTTAATTAAACCTTCTTATGAACAACATTCCTCTCACATTGAAGAAAAACCCATTCCTATATTGAAAAAAGACGAATTCATGGAACGTGAACCCCCAAAAGAGTCTAAAATTAAAGAAATACCACAGGCAAAAATTATTGATGAAATAAAGGATGTTGAAAAAGTCCCCGAAGAAACTGAAGATGGGTCCATTACCCGGAAATGGCAATGTCCTCAATGTGGAAATAATAATAAAGCTCAAATTCGAGAACAAGACGATAAGACTAGAATGATTTATCCGGGATTCTATTCGAAAAAATATATATGCGGACAATGCGGCAAAGAATGGCGATAATTATAAAATAAGAAAAATTAATTTTCGATTAACTTTATATATATAAAGAGTTTTTTCTTACCTTAAAATAATGTCATATTCAATTCCATATAATCTTACACCAGATAATCCCATTTCTAAATTCGCAGAAGTAAAACCCAGTGCTATTCATGGTTTTGGACTATATGCTAAGATTTTTATCCCCAAAGGTACAATTTGGTGGCATGCAAGGTCTCAAGATGTATTAATAATAAGCAAAAAACAATTTCAGATAATTAGTACATCTTATAAAAATGAAATTTTGGAAAGTTCTTTCAAAGCTCTCTTGACTTATTCCTATTATGAAAGAGATTTAGGTACTTTAATTTTCTGTTTGGATGATTCAAAGTTCGTTAATCATTCTTTTAATGCGAATTCAGGAGCTTCTGAAGATGAAAACGGATTTTGTTCAGTTGCTCTGAGAGATATACAACCTGGAGAGGAAATCACGGAAGACTATTCTAAATACACGTTTTGTGAATGGTTACAAGAGTATAGAGATTATTTTGATCCTTGTTGTTGGTAATAAGGATGAGATGTAATACAATATTAATATCAATAATCCTATTTGAAATCAATCGTATGATTCGGTAGTAATTCCAAGATCTAATTAAGTTCTTTACAAGAATTAGTTAATTTTAGAATATTGGATTAGGAATGGTCTTTATTTAATATAAACACGGAACTTTATTTTTCAATAATCTTCTTACATAGAATTTTTGGTCCACATATTATTTATATATCGATAAAAATTATTCATTCTTATGTTATTAAAAGAAGAAGCAAAACGCATAGTTTTTTCGGGTAGCTCAACAATTTCAGATATAAAAACAGAAAAAGATATTATTACGTCGGGGTCATGTTTTCTTCAAGGTAACCTTGAATGCAATGGTTTTCTTTCATCTGGCACAATAAAAGGTATGGGACAAATCTTAACTCATAAAAATTTTACAAGCTCTGGGACAATGAAATTAGATGCTAAGATTGAATGTGAAGGAAATGCAAAATTTAGTGGCTCGGCAAGAATAAATGGAGATATTGTTGTAAAGAGAAGTCTTGTCAGTTCTGGAATGTTGGATCTTTCTGGACCCTTAAAAGTTGGTTTGGACCTATTTTCGAGTGGGATCACTAAATGTGATAGTCTCTTAATTAATGGACTATTGAGCGTATCGGGAAGTGTAAATGCACTTGAAATCAAAGCAGGAGATGGTATTAAATCTTCTGGTTCACTTAAGGTGAAAAATGATATAGATTCTTCAAAATTCGTTGATATCACTGGGAAATTACAAGCAGGGGGAGATATTAATGGAGATAATGTCCTTATTGATTATAGTCGGAAAGAGAAGATTGTGAAATTTAATAAATTTCATTACTTTGTAACTGGGAACATATATGCTAAAGATTTGGTAAGCATTAATCGGACGGTAGTAGAAGGAGATATTAGAGGACGGAGCATAATTATTGAGAAATATTCACAAGTTGATGGTAACATTTTTTATGTTGATGATTATATAATTCACGATAAAGCAAAAATATCACACCTTCCAATTCAAATAAAATTAGAGGAGTTATAATTTCCTAATATGAACAATCTGTTCATTGCTGCTCATAATATGGTGAAACGCTCGTTCATAAATGTTGATGTATTGATCATTAAATACTTTACTTTTTGAATATGTTAGCTATAATCTGCTTAACTTTATAGTGATATTGACTCTCAGAAGGAGGGGGTAAGCTTAATTTTCTGAATAGCGTTCTCATGAAATTTTCGAGTTCATTCCCTAATCCCAAATTACCTTCTATATAGTTTTCAATATATTTCTCAACATTCTTAATGAGTATTTCCCTATCGTAATCGTCGTAAAATTCTACTAAATAGAGTTGATCTAATTCAAGATCTTTTAATCTATCATAGACTAATTCAAACATTAACTTCAAAAATGCCTTCCTTAGAACATCTTCATCCTTTTTATTTAACTCATGATTGTTATTCATGGTATCTAATCTTAATTTTTCAATTTTAACCATTATTTCCTTGAGGTCATCAGAAAAATTTAAAGTCTCAATTTTATATTCTATACCTTGCGTGCTAGCCCATTCATTTAATTCATTGCAGTAGTTATCAAATTTATAGCAAAATCGAATCAAAAACTTGAATGAATCAATCGATAAATCTGAGATCCATTTTTTATATAATTTTCCCCACTTAAAAAGATTTAAACCATCTAAAGCGTCAAGTATTTTAATCTGAACAATTTCCAAGTATTTTTTATTAAGTGTAGCTAATTCATTAACGGGTTGTTTAATGGATTCAAATTCATAATTAAACCACTTATCATTCTCTTTGAACTCTTTTAAATGAAATCTTGAACTATCACCATTCAAAAATCTTTTTTTCCCTAGTTCTGCTGCAAATCTTAATATGTAAAAACATTTTGGACAAGAAGTTATCCAAGATTTTCTTACCAAATTTTTTGGTTTAAGATCACCATTACTGGTTTTGTGTTTCATAATCTTGAAGTTATGATGATTATTTTCTAAAACGTAATCAATTTTCTCTAAATGATAATATGCCGGAATAAATTTATGGTTACAAACTGGGCATTTGATTTTACTGGCGGATTTATAAACAGAGGGATCCATTAAAAACACCTTTAACTTTCTTGTTAAATTTCCTAAAGTTTTGAATTATTAAAGAATTCGTATTATGAAAAAAAAAACCGAATCTCAGTTTTTTTAATACTAAAAAGGTATTTGATAAGATAACATATCTTATTATAAGAAAGCATGAAAAACCATAAGAAAAGAAAGTTACTTCAAGTTTAAAATAAATTTACAATCTGGAAATCCAGTACAGCCTAAAAATTTTCCATATTTTCCTTCTTTAACACTCAATGGATAACCGCATTCTGGGCATAATAAGGTAGCTTGATCTGCGCGATCAGAGCTAAATGCAAATCGACATTCGGGATAATTTTGGCATCCTAAAAACACTCCAAATTTTCCAGTTCTTTTCCGAAGACTCCCACCACATTCAGGGCATTTTATAGTTTTTTCCATTTTTACTTCAAGTTCAAAGGAACAATCTTGATCTCCAGTACATCGTAAAAATGTCCCCTTTTCATCAGTCTTTAATTTTAACTTTTCTCCACATTCAGGACAAAAAATGTCTCTCCTGTCCTTCGATTCAGGATTATATAAAAAAGTACATTCAGGATAACCCGTGCATCCAAGGAAACGTCCCATTTTTCCTCCTTTCCATTTAAGTTCTTTTCCACAATCGGGACATGTTAATTTTGTTGGAGGACTCAAATCAAATACAAATCGGCAGTCTGGAAATTTGGTACATCCTAAAAATTTTCCATACTTTCCCTCCCTCTCTGCTAAAGGACTGCCACAATTTGGACAAACGCTTGGAATATTAGGATTTGTTTCATTCATAAATTTCACTTATTCAATCTTTTATGACTAAGTATCTTTTTTTTTATTTCAATTTAAATGATTTCATGCGTTTTATTAGCAGTGAAATACCTACTTTAATCATATCATGGATTTTGTTTTCAATCCCAAACATCAAATAGTTTAAACCCATATGATTGTAAAAAAATTCCATTCTCTCCTTGAGATCATTGTAATTGTGAACCTTATAATTTTTAAATAAATGGCTCATAAATTCTTCACCTTCATCAAAGAAAAGTAAATCTACAGCAGGATCGTACACTTTTGTTTCTTCAAAATCAATAATGCCCATTATTTGATAATTAGATGGGTTTACTAAAATATTGCTCAGATCAAAATCGCAATGTGCTATACATGGTTTGAATTTAAAATTCTCGTCATTATTGAAGAATCTTTTAAAGAGTTCACTGACCCATATCTTTTGATCTGTGGATAAAATTGGAAACACTTCTTTTCTAGTTTTATGATACCAATCTTTCCAATGAAGCTTGTAGGCTTTCAAAGAGAAAGAAATTTCGGGAAAAATCTCTGGGATTAAATCTTGTGAGTGAAGCTGGTTAAGAAAATGGCTAAGATGAGTTGCTATCTGTATTTTATTTCGTTTAGAGATATGTTCAACACACTGGGAAATAGAAACTCCACTAATTTTCTTATATCCCATATATAAGCTTTCATTTTCAGTAGATATGAAAATTGGTTCGGGAATTTCGATATCGACATAATTCTTTAATAAATTAAGAATCCTACTCTCATTTTTAATCATTTCTTTTCCTTTTTCATTTCGAAAATGTTTATCTGGAAATCTAAAAATAAATTTATCTCTCACATTAAAAACATTATAAGATCCGTGGTAGAGAAATGATACTTCTGAATTATCGAGGGTAGGAAATATTTTTTGCAAGATAGTAAAAACATTATCTAAATCGATATCTGGTGGATTATTTTCCTCGTAATTAATCATTGCTCGAATTAAAATCTTATAATGAGATAGTATAAATTAACTTTATTAACTCTTTTAATTTTATTCTTATAGCATGGATGTTGAAAGTTTCAAAATTATGATTGGACTCTCAGAGGCATCTATGTTAGTGGAAAGACACAAATTTATGAAAGTAGAGAGTAGATTCACATGCCAATCACCGGAATTGATATTGAAAAATGTAATGGATGTAATATTTGTTTAACAACTTGCGTTGTTTTTCGACCTGATAAGGAGAACCATAAAGTAATTTTTAATGATCCTGATGGATTCTGTAATGCTTGTGGAAAATGTATCGCAAGATGTCCTCAAGATGCGATATTACATGACATAGATGATGATTCATATGAGTTTGAAGGAGTAAATCACCCAGAAACTATCATATCCTATAATGAGATTTATAAATTTATAAGAGCTCATCGCTCTATTCGTTTATATAAAGATAAAAAAGTCGAAATAGAAAAACTCAAGAAAATTTTTGAAGTTATGAGATATGCCCCTACGGGAGGAAATTTACGGTCAGAACGATTTTCTATCGTTTCAGATCCAATAGTTATTAAAAACCTAAACGATGCGGTAATTACGCAGCTAAACAAAAATGAGGAAATGCATGAACAGTATGGAAAACTTTTTGAACGGATTAGTAGGATTTTTAAGAGTCCCGTCTTTTTTGATGCACCTCACGTAGTATTTGTTGAATCCGACGAAAATTCAGAAATGGAAGCATTTAATATAGGAATAATTGTCACCTATGGCCGATTAGCAGCTCAATCGCTGGGAATAGGGTCATGTTGGAATGGGTGGACTCAAATCGCAATGGGAGATAACCAAGAGATCAAAAAAATTGTCGATCTGACGGGTAAGAGAGTAGGTGTGTTCATTTTGGGTTATCCGTTAGTAAAGTTCTTTCGTGCCCCCCCAAGATCACAAAAATCAATTCGGGGTATAAAATAAAAAGAAAGGAATGAAAAAAAAAGGGAAATTCCGAGAATAAAGAGAAAAACGTCCTCACTTGGAGTTTTCCAAACCTTGTGTCTCTCCTGATATTTCCAATATTTAAATATTTACAAACTATATCAAAGTCTTTATATAATTAATCTCGTCTTCGGTTTCGAAAACTCTTACGAGGTCCTTTTTCGATAATCTTCAAATTACTGGCTTGTGGACCTTTATCGCCATCTGTAATATCAAATTCGACCTTGTCTCCTTCATATATGACTTTGAATTCATCTTCTGGAGTTTCAATCACTGAAAAATGAACAAAAACATCAGAGGAGTCATCATCGCGCGTAATGAAGCCATATCCTTTACGTGCGTCAAACCATTTCACAATTCCACTTGTCATGCCTAAAACCGGTGTTTCTTTGGTCTAAATCTATACAACTTATAATACGACTTTTCGTATCATTATAGATATAAATGCAGCATTTTAAAAAAACTTTACCAACTACTATTTCAATTTAAAATCACGAATGCAAAAAAGTTTATATAAACCCTATCTTGATTAAAGCACAATTCATATTAAAACGAGTTATTATTAATTTTTATTTAATCGATGATTTTAAAACATGAAATATAAGAAATTTCATTATTTTCTTCTTTGGTGAATACGATGGTTAGTCTGAACGATTTGACTGTTTCTCTCCTTGATAAGCTAGCCAAAGAGTGCAACATCCCATTGAAAAAAAGTCTCACTAAAAAGGAGAAGATAGAGATAATAAATGGGGCAAATATTGAAGATTTAAAACTTCGAGAACTTATTCAAAAATATCTAACTATTAAGAAATCAAGAAAAAAACCAAAGGATGATTTGATTTCTGAATTAAAAGGAAGAATTCGGTTACTTGAGGAGCAAGTGAAATTCTTAATGTCTAAAATCAGCGTTTCAGAAGTAAAATTAAGTGATGATGAAAATCAAGAGATTATCACCATTACAAGTGACTTGAGAGACATTAAAAGATTCATTAAATCCGTAATTAAACCAGGGGAATCCATATCTATTGATGAGCTTATAGAGATAAGAGAGCTTCAGAAAATCCCTCTTATTACCTTGAAACATGCGATTTATGATTTAATTGATGAAAATATAGTAAATTCTTCAGAAGGAAAATCTCGACAGAAATTAGGTGGTAAAATTAATACACTTACTAGAATAAAGTAATGAGAGTGAAATTGTACGGAAGATTATAAAGCAAATCATGGAGAATATTCTATTCAATTAAAAAGTGGATCTTGTAAATCTTGCCATAAAAAAGCGATGGTAATTCAAAGGAAGGTTAATAGTGAATTCTACTGTCCTGAATGTTTTGTTGAATTAATTGAAGACAAGATATACCAAACTGTAGTTCATTATAAAATGCTAAAACTATCTGATAGGATAATAGTTGGATTATCTGGTGGAAAAGATTCTATAAGCTTATTATATAATATAGCAAAGATCAAGGAAAAAATTAGAAATAATGAACCAATAATTGCACTTACTATCGATGAGGGCATAAAGGATTATCGAAAAAACAGTATTGAAGATGCAGAACAATATTGTCAAAGATACAATATCGAACATAAGATTGTTTCATTCAAGGAACGGGTAGGGAAGAATTTAGATGAAATTTTATTGTTAAAAAGAGGAACTGATGAGGAGAGATACACATGTAATTATTGTGCTACTATTAGAAGGCGATTGTTAAATGAAGAAGCAAAAAATTTAGGTGGAACCGTTTTGGCACTTGGACATAATTTAACTGATGTAACTGAAACCTTTCTTATGAATATTCTTTATAAACGGCATCAACTGATAGCTAATCAATATCTCTTCAAAGAAGAAACCAAAGAAGCGAAAAAACATTTTATTAAAAAAATTATTCCGCTGATAAAGATTCCTGAAGAAGAAATTTTTTTATATGCAAATTTGAAACAATTAAAATATTATCCCTCTCATTGTCCTTACAGAGAAGATGATCCTATCCTTAGAAAGCGAGTTTTAGATTTTATCTTGAAGATAAAGACTATCCTTCCAGAGGTTGAATATAATTTATTTAATAGTTTTCAACGAATATCTGAAAAATTATACAAATCTGTTCCTTATGAAAAATTTCAAGAGTGTAAGATTTGTGGTTATCCTAGTGGTAAAACACAAATATGTACATATTGCACCTTGACTGAAAGTCTAAAAAATTAAAGAGATACTCCACAATATGGACACACTTTTACATTGGGCTCGATAAACTTCTGGCAATAGGGACATTGAACTTTTATACTTTTCTCATCTCCTAAATCATAAAGAAAATCAGAAATATATTCAGGATTCATGATTAGATAATCACCATCTATTACAAAATTGAATTTTTTTGCCCATTCAAAAATTTTCTTATCAAATATTTTTTCATCCATGTTCAACGCGATACGCATCATCTCTAATTTCAATCGCGTAGATACAGCTATCATCGATTTAATCTGATCAATTCTTTTTTGTTCTAAGTCTTTTAATTTAAGCTGTTCAGATTCTTTATACATTTTTACTTGATTAAGCAATTCAATTAATTTGTCTATTTTATTTTTATCGGGTACTTGTCTTCCTAATTTTTCTCTTAGAGGTATACATGTATAGATTTCCTTATTTTTCATCTCGATTTGCACCATTTTAGTGGACTGTTGAAGGAATGGAATGATATTTTTTATTTGTAAAGTATGAATTGCCCGCATTATTCCCTTATCATATGGTTTAAAAGATAAATAATCCTCTGTCAAAATAAGGATTCCAATCTCCATATTTGCTTTCCAATTTAATAAGTTTGGTAAACCTTTCCAAAATCCTCCCGTGATCTCATAAAAAATCGTTTTATCTTTCTTCAATATATTCCTAGCTAAATGGCTAAATAAATTTTGAGTTTCATATTTAGACACTAAGATTGAATCTTTTTTTTTAATCATTGCGTGAATGGAATACGTATTTCCGTGTATATCTTCTATTACAATATAATGAAGAGTATGTCTGCGCTTAAAATAGAACTTGTTAATATCACTTATTTTAATTTCATAAATAATTTTATCTTTTTCAGACTGAAAGGATAGCACTTGATCCGTTAATGTAAGAATTCCTCTCGATTTTTTTGAAGTTAAAGCTTTGTACGATTGGTTCCCCGTAATAAAACTTCCTTGTGATTCAAAATAAATAATCATGTTTTATGTGATTCAAAAGAATTCAGTAATATATAATTATTCTAGGAATATTAAAAAATATGAAGTCTCATAAGAATTATATTACAAGAAATCAGTAACAATTAATATTTACAGAATGAAAGAATATAATCATTGCATTTTAGAGGCGGGATTTTAGGTTGAAGATAGTTAATTTAGAAGAAAGGCACGAAGAGACTTATTTCATATGCTTAGAAGGATGGTCTTCAGAGATGAAAGAAGCTGGAGATCATAAGGAAAATTGGTACCGAACGATGAAAGAAAATAATTATGATCTTGGAGTCAAATTAGCTCTCAATGATAATAATGAAGTCGTTGGCATGATACAATATGTACCGATTGATCTCTCTTCAGCAAAGGGAAAAGATCTTTATTATATTCTTTGCATTTGGGTACACGGATATGAAGAAGGAGTAGGAAATAATCAAAAGAAAGGAATTGGGAAGGAACTTCTCAAAGCCGCAGAAGAAGATGTGAAAGAACGTGGTGGTAAAGGTCTAGTAGCGTGGGGAGTATCCCTTCCATTTTGGATGAAAGCTTCATGGTTTAAAAAGCAAGGTTATCAAAAGGTTGATAAACAAGGTATTGCAGTATTGTTATGGAAGCCCTTTACCAATGATGTTGATCCTCCAAATTGGATCAAACCGAAAAAAACTCCCGCAAAAATACCTGGTAAGGTTGTAGTTACTGTCTTCATTAATGGATGGTGTCCCGCTCAGAATCTTGTTTTTGAAAGAGCCAAAAAAGCTTCAAATGAATTTGGAGATAAGGTCGTTTATCAAGAAATTAATACTTTTAATAGAAACAATTTTGAAGAATGGGGCATAGGTGATGCGCTTTTTATTGATGGAAAAGAAATCAATACTGGACCTCCTCCATCATTAGAAAAGCTACAGAAAAAAATTCAAGCTCGAGTAAAAAAATTAAAATGATCTAATCTTGTTTTTTAACCTAATTTAATTAGAAAAAAAGAGAAATAAAAAAGTCTTACTTTATAAAAGTTATTTCTCATATCTATCCACTTTAATGAATGAATATGGTTCGAACTTTTCCGAATCAACTTCAGCAACAATTTCTCCAGGTTGCATTTGACTGTTAGTCTTGAGATACAAGCACCCAAGGATTCTTTCTATTTCTACTTCATCCCAAGGGTCATCATCTGAATGATTTAATTTAATTTCAAGGGCTCCCAATGCCATTTCGCTAGATTGCATCGTGATTTCTTCCCTAATCAAGCGAGGATTATAGTCAAAATCTACATATTTTGGAGATATAAAGAACTTGAAATTGTATGTAATACTTGCAGGTTTACTAGGATTTAAACCAAGTTCCATTCCAATTTTTAGAAAATCTTTAGCATTTGGTTTATTGTTAAGATCTGCTTTTGCTTCAATATATTTAATTCCATGTCGTTCTACCCACCCTTCAAATTTTTTTTCCTTCTTTTTAAAATGAATATTAGACATCTTCTTAGGATACCCAAAAATTTCTCTTCCCCCGATCATTGCCATATCATTATCAACAGGCATTGCGAGGCAATACATACCAGTTATATTATCAAATTCAGCAAATAAAAATAACGCTCCTTCTTTATACTTGACACCGAAATTTGTTCGTGGATAATTAGCAATAAAAGCACATGCTACTGGATATTTTGCTGGTTTTAGAGGGGGTGGTAATAATCGTTTGACAATTTCTGGTTTTGTTTCCCAATACATTGACAGAAATTCTGCATCATAAAAATCGAAAGAACTTCTCTGTAGTTTTATTAGTTCTTCGGGCGTTTTTACAAATCCCATAAAATCACTTCCTTTTTTTAATTAATGCAAACTTGATATGCTTAAAATATGCATTATTAATTATTATTAAATCACAGAATCTATATTATAATTATTGATTAAAAAAAATGAAATTTCAATGGCAACTTTAGATAAAGCTTACAAAGAAATTGAAGGAATAATAGGTTCAAAATACATCACTGAAAAAGATTTCATGAAAGCGGCATATTCTCGGAATGTAGATCCTGCATTTCCAGATAGATGGGCAGATATGATCGTGAGACCTGTATCCAGTGAAGAGGTATCTGAAATCGTAAAAATTGCAAATAAGTTCAAAATTCCAATGGTACCAAGAGGAGGTGGAGCAGATCTTGTTGGTGGCTCAGTCACTCAAGGAGGAATTCTCTTAGATCTCACTCGAATGAATAATATCCTTCAAATAAATGAGGAAAATTTTTATTGTGAAGTGGAAGCTGGAATAACGTGGGGCGCTTTAGTTTCAAGATTACATGATAAGGGGCTAACTACAGGAGTACTTGGTCCTGGAAGTGGATTCTCTGCAACTATTGGAGGAGGATTATCGAATAGTACTGCTGGATTTGGCTCTACTAAATATGGTGTAGTACCAGATATTTGTTTAGGTATAGAGGTGGTACTTCCAAATCCTCAAGGAACTATCATCCGGACTGGAGCAGCAGCTAATAAATATGCTGAGCCCTTCTGTCGTTATGGAGTTGCTCCCGATTTTACTGGTCTTTTTATGGGAGATGTTGGTACTATGGGTATCAAGACAAAAGCATTTCTGAAATTATTTCCGGTGACTCCCTTCAAAGCACAACGATATTATATCCTGAATAAGAACGATTATAATAAAGTTTACGAACTATTACATCGATTAAGAGCGGAAGTAAGAGATGGATTACACGATGTATTAGTTGTTCCACTCATCACTATGCAATTATTAGCAAGCTTGGTGGAAAACAAACCCAACAAAAGACCACGATTGAAAGGACCTATCTTTTCTATCTTGGTAGAAGCGATGGATGAGCGAATTTTAGATGTATATCTTGAACAAGTCGAAAATATAATGAAAGAGGATGCTAGAGAATTTGAGATGCAAGAAGTGGATTTAGATGCTACTCTTTCAAGAGATTGGAAATTTAACTTGAAGTACGCATATAATTATTTTAATAAATATATTTCCGTTGCTCCTCCTAAAATTTCATGTACCACTTGTCATAAGGTGCCAATATCAGCGATTCCCGACGTAGCTGAAAAAAGTAATCAATTTGACATTAAATATAAAAGCGAGTTTCCCCTTGGGAGCATTTCTTTATTTGCTACTGTCATATTTCTTATGCCGAACGGTAATTGCGTGATAGTGGGGGGCTTTAATGCTGACAATATCGATGAACAACGAGAAACATCCATGAAAATGTGGCATAAGAAATTAAGACTTCAAGTTCGCTATGGTGGGGTTCATTACTGGCTTGGAGAAGCAATCTCACAGTCGATCGTAGAAGCAGATGCTTATACTCCCGAATTTATTCAGTTTTTTAAAAATATGAAAAAAGCTGTAGATCCGAACTTCCTCCTAAGCCCCAATAAATTTCACATGTATAATTATGAGGATGATATCTTTAGTCATATAGTAAGAGAAGAATAGGAGAGAGATTATGGTAGAAATGACTTCGAAAGAGAAATTTAAACATCTAGATAAAATCGGACCAATGATTTTGCAATGTATTAGTTGTGGAGATTGCAGGGAAGCAACAGACTATTCTTCAGATCCTCCTAAATCGGGAGTATGTGTTTCAAGAGATCACACGTCGGGTTTTGAACCCTTTTTCGGAAGAGGTAAAATGCAAATCATACGATCTCTATGGCAAGGAAAGTTAGAATTGAGTAAAGACTTAGCGGAAGTAATTTACCAATGTCCTACTTGTAATGCATGCTCCGAAGCGTGTGCCTATGATATGGATAACGCTACTATTTATGAAGCCTTAAGAGCAGAGTTAGTGGATGCTGGGTGTGGATTAGAAGCCCACATACCAATGAATAAAGCTATGGTAGATTTATTAAATCCATATCAGCGAGATAACAAGGAAAAAAATAACTGGATTCAAGAACTTGATTTCAAGGTGAAAAAAGCTCCAGAAGATAAAGCAGATCTTCTTTATTTTGCTGGGTGTACAGCGGCATTAACTCCCGAAATTAAAGCAATTGCTATTAGCACCGCTAAAGTACTACATAAACTTGGAGTGGATTTTGCCGTATTTGGAGATCAAGAAGTGTGTTGTGGGAGTGTCGCAAAAAGAACAGGTGATTTAAATGCTTTCAAATCAGTCTTACTAAAAAATCATGAGTTATTTAAAAAAAGTGGTATAAAAAAGATCATCACGGGTTGCGCGGGTTGTTATAGAACGCTAAAAACAGATTATAAAGATTATCTCGAAGATTTAAACATTGAAATATTCCATACAATCGAATTTTTAGATAATTTCATTAAAGACCATGAAACTATCCTTAAGAATTTAGAAATAACCACTACGTATCATGATCCATGTCATACAGGAAGAAATGCTGGATTTTCACCTCTTTATGAAGAACCACGCAGATTATTATCTCAAATTTCTACTTTAGTCGAGATGGATACCATAAAGGAGAGTGCTAAATGTTGTGGAGCTGGGGGAGGTGTTAAAAAAGGTTTTCCAGAGTTAGCATTAGAGATTGCAAAAAGTAGAATTATGGAAGCCGAAGAAACAAAAGCGAAATATATTGTAAGCATTTGTCCTTTCTGTTATAGGAATCTTTTCGATGCTATTAAAGAATTAGATTCAAGACTTGAGATGATTGATCTCATGGAATTGATATATCAATCATTAATTTAACCTATTATAGAAAAAAGATTTTCAATATAGCTCCTTTTTTTCTCTAAATTTGGGTTTTCTTGACAAAATTGACAAAATTTAAAAATTAAGGAATTGTTTATATAATGGTCAAATCTAAAAAAAACTTAACACAATAATTAATAGAGATGGGAAAATTATGCCGTATATGTTTACCTATAATGTATTTCCTCCTGGTCAAGCAGAGAATATTTCGAAAATCTATTTAAAAGAAATAAAAGAAGCTCGGGCTGTATTAAGACAATTGGGTAAGGAAATTGTCCCTAACGCTGTAAAAGCAACCATGGATGGGATGAGTGTGATTGGTATTTGGGATGTCAAGGAAGGAAAACTCGATGAAATGCTTAAACTACAGCAAAAATTACTGCTTGCATACCACGAAATTGAAGGTTATAAATACAGAATAGAAGTTCGATTTAAAGTAACCGAAGCATTGGAAATGTTAGGAATGAAGATGCCAGAGTAATTGACTTTCAACTACTTTTATTTTTTTTTAAGTTTCTGAGAAATAAACTCCAGATTCAAAAGAACTTGATGTAATCGAAGGATTTTTCTTTAAAGTCTTTTATCCCTTTTAATTAGTTTGCGAAATACAAATGCGAAGGTGAATAACCAACACGAATAGGTGATAAGGGCTGTTCGTTGGATAAATCCTGCCCACTCATTTAATACATTAGGTGTTACTAGCGCACTTTTTTGCGCGATGGCTAAAATCACAACTGCAACGGTAATTATCATTCCCGCCACAAAAGTCCATGATTGAAGTGATCGCCACTTTATATCTTTACGAAAATGACGTAAGAATATAAAACAGCTGACAGGGGAGAGTGAGAAAACGATTGCTCCTAAGATACTGTGTATTATACCATGCCAACTCATCTGATCTAAAAGAATGGCTGTAGGATCTGTTACGAAGGGACCAGAAAAAAATAAACAAATCGCAATGATTATGAAAAGGATGGGCCCTACCGGCGATGCTTTAATTACTCGAAACTCGGCAGCAACACCATATGAAAACACAAGAAATAGTGCACCGAAAATTATGAAATTAACAATTTGAATCCAACCGCGTGAACCGAGCGACAATAAACTGATATACATTTCAAGTTGATTATAACCAGGACGAAACCAACTCTCAAGCGTGAATATCGCAACAAAGAGAAGCGGTCCAATCATGCTTGCCCAATGCAGCAAGAAGAGATCGGGTTGTTAAAAATTTGGTGCTTTTTTGCATAATATTCTGTAATATTGGGTAATTTATTAATTTTTTTTACGTGGAAGAGAGGATTTTCCGTCAAATGGGGAAAAATCTGAGCCAATTAAAGTCATATGAGAATCTAATAAAAAATTAAATCAATCCAAGTTTCGAAGTTCTTTACTAGAAAAAGCAATTAAAAAACTCACCAGGTATGAGAATCCACTTAAGAGAAAAGGTAAGGTAACAGATACGCGCTCCATTATTATACCAGTAAGGAACGTTGATATTGGACTTAAACTCGTGTTAACCGTGAAAGAAGCACCAGAAACCTTTCCTAATTCTTCTTCTGGTACCCTATGTTGAAGAGCTGTCCAGTACGGAATATTTATCATGGGAAAATGAAAATAAGTCAGGAAGATAATAAGTAGAGCAAAAGATAATGTTGTGCAAAAACTGAAAAAGATCATTCCAACTCCTCCAAGAATTAGTCCAACGAGAAAAATCCACCCCATTTTCATTTTAGATCCCCAAATACTCAATATTATGCTTCCTATCATGGCACTTAAGGATGAGGCAGAAACTAATAATCCATATCCCTCAGGACCAGCACTCAAAATCTCCCTTGAAAAAACAGGCCATCCAATATTGGTAGCACCCATAGAAAAAAGCGTAATTATACCTGTCCAAGTAAATATTACAACTAACAATACCTTATCTTTAAAAATTTGACCAAAACCACCTTTAATATCGATTAAAAAATTTAGAAAATTTACTTTAGATCCTCTTTTTTCAAACAAGTACGGAATTTTAATAAATAGAAATGGAGTAATAAGAAAAACAATAACACATATAAAAATCAGAGTATATACTCCAAAGGAATCTATTAAGAATCCTCCCAAAAGAAACCCGATCATGTTTGAAAACCAAAATGCAGTATCTATTAAAGCATTAGCTGCCATTAAATTCTCTTTAGCAATAAATTGAGGCATTATTGCATTCACTGCATTTACGAAAAATGGAAACGTAATATACTGAGTAAAAGCAATTAGATATACAATCCATAATTCAAGCGATCCAAACATTCCTAATATGGGAAAAAATAAAATAATTATCCCTCTAAGCATGACTGACAAGAAAATGATTTTCTTTCGATGGAATTTATCCACTAAAATTCCAGAAAGGATGCTAAAAATCATCATGGATAGGAAATTTAACGTTGCTACTATCCCTAACTGGACTTCCGAACCTGTTGTGATTAACACCCACCAATTCAAGCATATAGTAAAAAGGGCATTGCCTAATCCATAACCTATAAACCCTATCCAAAATAAGAAGAATATTTTGTTCCTAAGTAGAACTAAGACTATGTTTTGATTCATATACTCTTGTTTAATTTTTATTTGAAATTATATCCTAAAATAGCAAACAATTAATTAATTTTCTGCCATTAAACCGATAAAATAGGATAAAATAAATTATTGATCCCGTTCTTTCAAGAACTTTCATCACTATCCTTCATAAAATAATGAGGTCCAAACTGCCCCATTAGCAACGTATTGAGAAACCAACTTCAATTGGACATTTGGGTGAGATTGAAACCATAATGCCATATCCTCGATAGTAGTTTCGGGTTTTTTTGATTTGATTAAATCCATTTTCATTATCATTTTAAATCACATTTTTTAAGTGAATATTTTAATTAGTATTATTTGATATAAAAAATCGATATATTTATTTTCCCTTTTCTAATCTCTCCTTGAATATTTCAGCTGTTTTTTCCATTTCGGGTACTACATTTTTTAAGACCGAAATCCAAAAGAAAGGTATTAGGATCCAAAAGAAAATTGAAATCACCATACCAAAGACATATCCGAATGCAACAGCAATCACTACACCGATTGTAGGTCCAATAGACCTACCGATGATATCGAAGAAATTGGATGTAGCTAGAACAGTACCTCGATGTTCAGGTAAATTTAAATCTACAACAGTAGCGTACCAGTTACCATTAACTGCACCATTCAAGAACATTCCAATCATAAATAACAGTATCCAAATTATGATTCCGGGTATCAAATTCGGTGATTTGAACGGAATTATTAAAGCTATAAAAACGAAAGGAATAGGGAGAATGTTTCCATAAAGAGCAAGTTTTACTCGTGCTTTTTTATTTCCTTTCCGAAATAGATTATCACCTATATATCCAAACACAATCGTTCCAATTAATGTGGCAAACAAAATGAACAGTAGAAAGAATATAGTAACATCAGAAGGAATTAGGTGATACGATTCCATGTAGGCAAAAAGCAAGAATAGAATTATCCCTGTTGGGATTGTATCTACAAAATTAATCACCAACCATAAATTTGCTTTTTTTTTAAATATCACACGTAGATCTGCACGTTTAATCCTATAAGTATATTCCGCCACATTATCTGGTATTGTATTGATATAATCTCTTCCAATTCTTGAAGGTTCCTTAAAAAACGTGAAAAATACTGTAGTTATTAAGCCTGCAACTCCAATTAAGGTAAATGAAGTTCTCCAGTCTTCTGAGAAGGTTGCTAAACCCGTGCCTAAGACCATTCCTATTAACGAAGAAATCGAGAAAAATGAGAAGCCCTTTGAGCGGTCTTCTTGACTAATTATATCCCCAATTAAGGAAAACGTGCTTGGAATCAAAGCTCCATAACCCACACCTGTCATTATAGTAAAGATGAAAAAAAGAACATATCCGAACAAACCCGAGGGGACAAGAATGGTTAAGGTAGAAAATACAGAAAAGATCAAAGCGCCACTAATAACTATCCATTTTCGCACGATTTTATCCGCTAAATATCCAAAAATTAGCATGGTAACTCCTGAGAGAAAAGTAAATGAAGATGTTAATAGGCCTAGAGGTATTGTGTTTCCTCCAAAACCAAAATACGCAGAAATAATAAGAAGATTTGGAGAAATCATATTTGAAACGGAACTGATTAACGTAACAGTAGCAATAAATAATATTAGCGATAATTTTGGAAGTTTATTTGCATTTTTTTCCATAAATTATCATAGGTTAATGTTATATAAAAGTCTTAAAAAAAATATCTCTTTTATTCTAACATAACTCCCCATCTTGCTCAAAGCAATCAAAAAGATTCTCCAAGGAATTTATATATTTTAACATGGAATGATACCATTGTTCTAATAAATCTGTGAATTTATTTTTGATATATTCTATTTCCTTTGCTGTATATACATAAAGATATCCTCTTTTGTTAGATTCTTCGTATCCCTTTGAATTTGTAAAATCTTTAAGGGATTTTGCTTCTCTTTTGATCATTTTCATTTCGATTAGATTCTGTAATGATCTTTGAATGGAACTTCTATCTTTTTCTAGAACATTTGCAAGCTCTACTGTGGTGACATGTTCATGTTTTAATAGGTATGAAAACACGTTGGACTCCAGTTCATTCAACCCAAGAATGCATTTAAATAAATTACCACTTTTGAAAATTTTCTTTTCTTCTAATATGCTTTTTAACTGCGTAGAAATACTTTCCATAGTTATTCATACATCCGTAATAGTAATAAATTAAAAAATAAAATGTAAAAGGAAAAACCTTATTTATTAAAAGATTTTAGTTTCTCTAATATTTTCTTCATGTGTTCATATGGATATGCTCCAACGGATTTGTGGACTACATTTCCTCCCTTAAGGAATAATGTTGTGGGAATTCCAGAAATTCCATATCTTTGTGCTATGGAACCGACTTCATCCACGTTAACCTTTACAAATATGAACTCTCCTTCGTATTCGGAGTTTAATTTTTCGAAGACTGGTGCAAACGTCATACATGGACCACACCAGACTGCCCAAAAATCTATGATAATCACTTTTTCTGGAAATTCTTTCGATAAATTGTTGAATTGTTCCAGAGATTGAATTTTAACAATTTCTTTTGGATTATTGCTTGATTTCATCATAGATTCTGCTTTTTGAATTCTAATTCTTTCTAATTCGTTATCTGACATCTTTATTTTCAATTTTCAATTTTTAATTGTGCTTAATGCACACACTACTTAATTAAAAAAGAAGAACTTTGAATATAAATTTCTTTATTATGAGAGATAATTCATAACTAATTAATTCAAAATAAAAAAATGTTAGATTTGATAGTGTTTATTTTTTATAAAAATTAAAACAGCAATGCTTCACTTCAATCTATAAACAAAAATAATAATTTAAGGTTAATAATGGGAAAAGTAGAGAAGATTACCTTAAAAGAAAACTGGACACTAATGCATGAAGAAAGAGGGTTAAACATACCTACAGAGGTTCCTGGGTCCGTATTTGAAACTTTATTAGATAATGAAGAAATTGAGGATCCTTTTTATGGCTTAAGAGAACACGAGGTCTCGTGGGTTTATGAATCAAACTGGGACTATAAAACAGAATTTGATTTGCAATCCGATTTTTTAAACCATGAAAACATATTACTCCGCTTCTACGGGCTAGATACCATATCAGAAGTTATTTTAAATGGCGTGAATCTTGGAAGTACAAATAACATGTTTGTTAGTTACGATTTTAAAGTAAAATTGATATTAAAGAGTAAAGGAAATAGATTGATTGTTAAATTAAAAAGTCCAACAGTAGAATCTCGAGAAAAGAAAGAAATTAGTGGAATAAATCTAAACACGGGTTATGCTGCAATTTCAGGAGTACCTTATTTACGTAAAGCTCAGTATTCTTTTGGGTGGGATTGGGGACCTAAATTACCCGATTTAGGTATATGGAAACCAGTTGAATTAGTTGGATATGATAGTCTTAAAATCGATTCTCTTTATGTTACTCAGAAATTTAACTATAAAAAAAATCTTAATAAGATATCTGACTTAGAGGAGAATACTGATCTTGGTGTTATATCAACAGATTTAACTATCGAAATCAATCTAGAATCAAATTTATCGATAAATCAGATTAACGATTACAATTTGAAAGTGGAATTGAAAGCCCCTGATGGAAAATTATTTACTCTTGAGAAACTTGTTAACGTTTTGAACCCAAAAGTTGAGTTTAGGCTTGAAGACCCGAATCTTTGGTGGACTCATGATCTTGGTACCCCAAATCTATATGATCTTTCAGTTACAATTAGTAAGAATGAAATTATAGATTCTTTGAAGCAGAAGATAGGAATTAGAGAGATTAGACTAATGCAAAATGAGGATAACTGGGGAAAATCTTTTTTCTTTATGTTAAACGGCGTTCCTATATTTGCTAAAGGAGCTAATTGGATTCCAGTAGATAGTTTTATTCCAAGAGGTAAAAAAATCGGTCTTTATCAATCAAATTTATTTAATGCCAAGGATGCGAACATGAACATGATTCGCGTTTGGGGTGGAGGAATCTATGAAGATGATTCATTATATGATATTTGTGATGAGATTGGCATATTAGTGTGGCAAGATTTTCCCTTTGCCTGTGCTGTTTATCCTCCTGATGAAGAATTTATTGAAAATATTAAGATCGAAGCTACTCAAAACATTCAAAGATTAAGAAATCATCCAAGTTTAGCCTTATGGTGTGGAAATAATGAAATTGAATGGTTATGGACGATGGAATTATATGAATCTGAAATTCTTGAAGTTGATAAAATAAATGAATTTAAATCGGGGTATTTAACGATCTTCGAGAATATTTTACCTGAACTAATAAATAGATACGATCCTAATCATTCTTATTGGCCGAGTTCTCCATCTAACGGTTTTGTGGGAGATGGTCTTGGAAGTCAAAACTCAAATTCACCAGATATAGGCGATTCGCACTTTTGGGATGTATGGCATAGAAATAAACCATTTAAAGCCTATAGAAAATTTAATTCGCGCTTTATGTCGGAATTTGGCTATGAATCTTTCCCTTCCATAAAAACTTTGGAATATATATGCCCTACTGAACAATTTGATTTCTTCTCACCAATTATGGAAAACCATCAAAAAAATTCTGCTGGGAATAAGAAAATATTAACTTATATGAAAAAACGTTTTGAAATTCCTCCTGGGTTTGAAAATCAAGTTATTTTATCTCAAATAACTCAAGCAGAAGCAATTCAGTATGGTGTTGAGCATTGGAGACGTAATCGAAACGATTTTCGCTGTATGGGCGCATTATATTGGCAATTAAATGATTGTTGGCCAGTAGCAAGTTGGTCATCATTAGATTATTTTGGTCGTTGGAAGGCACTGCATTATTTTGCTAAAAGATTTTATCAAAATGTTTTTGCTAGTATAAAGGAAGATAAAAATTCGGTAGAGTTTTGGTTAACAAATGATTTAAAAGAAAGAAAATCTGTAGTGTTCGAATGGAAGATCTTTAATTCAGATTCGATTAAAATAATTGAAGGTACATTTGAAGTTGATATCTTACCTCTGTCATCAAAAATGGTTGGATCATTTAATTTGAATAAAATTGGTATAGTACCAGAAAAAATTCAAGATCACCTCATATTCTATCAACTAAAATCTCATGATAAAATAATTATTGACCAAGGCATGAGACTTTTTGATGCACCGAAGCTGTTTTACTTACAGAATCCATTAATAAAGTGGGAAATATTAAAAATTGAGGATGATGATTTAACAAGTTTAAAAGTAGATATTAAAGTTTCAAATGAATCTATAGCTCTTTTCGTATTTATCGATTCTGATGAATATGATTTTGTTGCTTCCGATAATTATTTCTCAATGGAACCCAATGATGCTAGAAATATCCAATTAAATCAATTAAAAACATCAGATGGTTCTTCATTATCAATCCAAGATATAAAAAAAGAAGCGTTCTATGTACGATCCTTATTTGATCTAATAATTCCTTAATTATTTTTATTTTGAGAGGAAACACTTAAAAACACGTGCATTTTACATATTCTATATAATACGATTTACTAACAAATATGCTAATTCATTCACTATTTATTTTACAGAAATCCGGAGCATGCCTTTATTCACAGAATTTTACTGATAAATTTAAAAATATAGAGCCCAATTTGATCACTCCATTCTTTTCAGCAATTTTCTCTTTTTCTGAAAATGTTATCATGAAACAAGCACCCGAAATTCTTGAAATGGGTGGTTTTCGGTTTGTTTTTAAAATTGAGGGAGACTTTATCTTTGTTCTTCTTTCCGATTCAAGTGCTAGCTTATTGTTCATAAGATCTCGATTGATTGGTATTATCGAAGCATTTGAAGATTTTAAAAAGAATCACGAAATTGAAGAATATGAAGAAATTCAAAACAAGTTATTCGATCTGCAAATTCATTCTATTATCGCAGGGTCAGAAGAAATCATTGAAAGTCAGCCATTTTATTCTAAAATTATAGAAATGATGAAAAATCTTATATTCGATAACGAAATTCTGGGTGCGGCGATTTTTTCAATTAGCGGTAATGTTATCTATTCATCTTTACCCCAAAACATTCTTTTATCTTCATTAAAAGAGTTTGAAATAAGACATGTTGTTGCAACTGAATATAGAACTACTTTTTACAGTCTGGAAAATGATCAGAAAATATTTTCCAGTGTTATTGACATCCCTTGGAAACTTGATCCATTACTCGTTGTTATATATTTCGATTCAACTGTTTCTCTTGGGATGGCAGAGGTCAATCTAACGAAAATTTCAAAAACGATTCAAAATATTATTTGAATTAAACTCATAAAACTAGCTTTAATTTAACCAGATTATTCAGAATATTAAAGGTAAAAAAACCTTTTTTTAGGTATATCTCTTTTTGAATATACTCATGTTTGATCTGATCGTAGTTGGGGCTGGTGTCTGCGGTTCCTCATTTGCCTATAAGGCTTCAAAATATGCAAAAGTTCTCCTAATCGAAGGACAGGATTATAATTCTCAAATTCCCGTGAGAACGAATATATTCGCACAACATAATAAACCATTTATTGATGATATTATTTGGAATGATAATTCTGTTTTTCCAAAGTCATTTGACCAATTAAATTACAAAAGTGAGCAAGATGACGGGCTCATTAGTTCAGATGAGTTTGGAACGGTTCCAATAGGAAAAATTGCTCACACGGAGCTGCTCATTGAAAGGATTATTCAAAAAATTGAAGACCAAGGAGGCGAAACACGCTTTAATGAACGTATAGTAAAAGTAATCCGACATTCTGATCATCTCGAACTAATAAATAACAAAGGGGTAAGTTATCACTGCAAGTTACTAGCATTAGCTACTGGATCGAGAGGATTTGATCTACAACGTTCTTTAGGTTTTGAAACTCCAGATGCGTTCAACGGAATTTCTCTAAACACGGAAGTTGATGAGGACATACTAAATGAGAATTTCAAATTTCAATACATGTTCCATCTTAACCCTAATATCAGTCCAAATGGTCCATTCTTCTTTAATGTAGGAAAAGGAAGACTTTACACGGGGTTTATGGGGAATAAGGAATCTCCCGACCAATTGAAAGAAAAATTGAAAAGAATTTTGAATAATTATAAAAAAATCGAAACTTACGTGAAAGGAGTTTCTTGGGATTTCT